>ERZ795047.242-NODE-242-length-70531-cov-12.032891_pt1 | contig 70531 bp, 79 predicted proteins | sample MGYA00375131_ERZ795047 | MGnify/ENA primary metagenome ERZ795047 (study PRJEB30176, sample SAMN05720228) | activated sludge metagenome | isolation source: Anaerobic digester | place: Japan | collected 2015-05-20 ... | reverse complement strand
AAGGGAAAAAAGCAATAAACATGTAATAGAACTAACTATTGCAAGACAAATCTTTGCTGCAAGAAAACTATGCCCAAACAATTTATACACGCCTGCAAGAAATAATGGGAATACTGGAGACCTCCAGGAATAATAAACAGGACCATCAGAAAAATAGGGATTATTTACCCAGTATCCTTGGCCTGTTGCTAATTTCCATCCCAGTTCATCCCACCAGTCCCCCCAGACATCCACTGTATTGTCGAGAGTAGAAATAAAGCCAATCCTTAAAATTAATGCAAGAAAAAATATCCCAACAAGAAGGATTATAAGTTTTTTCTTTTCCATATTAGTATTGTTGGATTTGGATGACACCAGTCATAAGGAATAGATTCAGGATGACTGAATACCAGATTAAAAAAATGTGGTTCACTCTTAAACTCCTTGATGATTTTATAATCAGATAGAAGTTTTCTTATGTTTTCAAAAGACCCTCCTCTAACCCATTGATACTCACTTACAACAAAATACTCTGAATACTTGATTGTTTCTTTTGATGCTCCGATAAGTATATTATATTTCAAAAATTGAAATGGCGGTGTTCTCCACGGAGAGGGTGCTTCGAGAAGTCCAATTTTTGATCCATAAGGAATATTATTATTAATCCATATACCCGCAGATGTTCTAACATTTTCCTGAGAAAATAAGTTCACATACGATAAGGAAAAAATAAATGTGTATAATATTCCTATAGAAATCAATATTTTTGGAAATTGTTTTTTTATCTTCGTCATACCCAGAACAATAACAACAAAAATATAAGGGTATAATATAAAAGCATAGTGAACCCATCTACCTGTCGAAAACCCAAAATAAAGAAATCCTGGAAGTATACTCAAAAAAATCAGTATAAATCTTTTATCCTGCCTTATTAAAAAACAAACAACAAGAAAAACAATGGAAATAAGATATGTTGCTGTACCAAGTCCATACCTCAGGGATGTCGTCATAAAATACTTAAGATTAGCAAAATTAGAGGAACCCTTCCAGTATGACTGTATATAAAACATTTCATTAATAAATTCTTTGAAAGAAATTAAAACATAAGGGTTTGTCAAAAAGTAGGAAAACAAAAAACAAACAAGACATATCAGTATATTTTTGAATAAACTCTTAAAATCAGTAGACACAAGAAATATCATAAAAATGAAAGTAATAAAAACATATCCATAAGAAAGGATGCTGCCCATTGAAATACCTGAAAATAAACAACCAGCAATAAGCCATTTTCTTTTCTTCTCATCCATAAATCTAAAAGCACAGTAGAGAGCAAGAATAACCCATAACATTCCATAGCAGTAAGGTTTAAGATAATGAGACCACATAACAAAAACAGGAGATATCGCGAACAACATTGACACAAGAAAAGAGGCACTATCATCCTTCAAAATATAAGAAGACAGAAAATAAAAGCATATCACTGAAAAAATAAAGAAAATCCCACCGAAGATTCTTAAAAGCGTATAAAGACGACCAATTTTATCAGGATTTGTAAAATAAAAACTAATGTCACTGTGCAATTCAGCAATTTTAAGAGCAGAACAAATCTTCAAAAAAATTCCAGCAGGATAAAGATACGCTCCTCCATACTCGAAAAAATGCGGGTTGAAATCAAACCTCGAGGGATTCATCTTGCTTAAACTAACAAGAACAGCCTGTTCATCTGCGCCATAGGATCTTATCAAATAGCTTCTCATTGAATTTATAATTTCTCTTGAAACAAGATGTTTTTTTCCATTAATATTAATCTCTACCTTTTCTGCAGGATTATAACTGCCTGAATATGGTGCACCATAAAATTCTTGCATCTCACGTATTTCTTCATGAGCATCCCTCATTAATTCTGAAAGATTTTGAACTTCTGTTTCTCCATTAAACACAGAAGAAATACGGCCTTTATCAGGAACACCCCAGTTTATTCCCTTAAAGTGAAAAAAACCTGTTATTAAAATAAGCAACAGCAAATAAAATATTTTTTTAACACTCATTTTATAATTCTATATTTTAAGATTGAAAATATTGCCTTGAAACCATCCTTCCAACCTATTTTCTTCCCTTTTTTTCTCGGGCTATAGGAGATTGGAATTTCTTTGATTTTATAACCTTGTTTCAAAATTTTACATGTTATCTCTGGTTCTATCTCAAACCTTTCTGAAGTGAGATTTAAGGACTGTAGAAGTTTTCTCGGACATAACTTATAGCAGGTTTCCATATCAGAAAGTTTTGCATTAAAAACAAGGTTTGTAAAAGATGTAAGAAATTTATTCGCAAGTATAGATAATAATGGTAAGGAAGTATTTGTTTTACCCAGAAATCTTGAGCCATAAACCACCTGACAATTTTCTGTTTTAATTGCATTTATCAGTTTCAAATAATCATTCGGATTGAGTTCTAAATCAGCATCCTGTATAATAACAAAATCATTTTTTGCCTCTTTCAGTCCACACCGGATTGCATACCCTTTACCCCTATTTTTCTCGAGAAATATAACCTTAAAATGATTTTTTTTATTTCTGTGTATGTTTTCAAGTAATTGTCTTGTCCCATCTGTTGAACCATCATCAATAACAATAATTTCTTTTTCAACAGGGACTTTTTCTACATCTAAAAGAACCTGCTCTATTGTATGTCTTTCATTATAAACAGGTATTAGCACTGAAATTTTCATATGACTATAATATTATAATACCTACGGCTTAATATATGAAATCTGTTGAATACTGTAGAAATCATCTGAATGACTGGGTTAGAATTAAATATTTCTATTGAAAAGGGTATAATAGAAGAAACAAGCAATCGTAAAAAACACAAGGAGAATAAAAATGAATAAAACACTCTGGCAGTATTATGTTGATAAGGCAACTGAAATAACTGATAATGCACTTGAGGATATTAAAAATCTCGAGCAGTGGAAACAGGAAAGACAACAAATCAAAAAGGAATTCTTCATCTCTATGGGACTTAATAGTATCCTTGAAAAAAGTACCTCTGTAATTAAAACCCTCGGTGAATTTAAGGGAGATGGTTTTATTGCAAAAAAGATTGCATATCAAATCTTACCTGATTGCTGGAGCAGCGGTCATTTCTATCTTCCAGATCCTTTGCCTGAAAAAAAATTACCCGCTGTGCTGTACGCGTGTGGGCATGCTGGAATAGGAACACATTGGTATCAAAAACATGCAATTATGTGGGCAAGAAGAGGATATGCCTGTTTTGTTTTTGAAACGATTATACAAAGCGAGAATACTGGCTGGCATCATGGCTTACACACAGGAAAACGACTTGACTGGATTTCTCTTGGTTATACAGCAGCAGGTGGAGAACTTCTTAATTCAATTCATGCACTCGATGTTTTATGTCAGATGCCAGAGGTTGATATTAATAGAATCGGGGTAACAGGAATTTCAGGCGGAGGAGCCCATAGCCATTTTCTTGCAATTGCAGATGAAAGGATTAAAACAGTTGCAACATCAGCAGGCATCAGTTCAATTAAATCAGCACTTGGAAACAGAACAATGTTTCAGCACTGTGATTGTATGTATGCCCATGGCAATTTTCAAAGGGATATCAGTGAATTTTCTGCTTTGATTGCTCCAAAACCAATACTTTATTGTTTTGCGTCACACGACAATCTTTTTGCTGTAGATGAATATAAAACACTTTACAGTAAAGTAAAAAGGATATACGAACTTTATGGGTGTCCTGAAAAATGTGAACTTTTTGAGTACCCAGGACCTCACGCATATTCAGATGCTTCTATAAAAAAAATCAACGAGTGGTTTGATAGATATGTTGCTGAAGAGCAACATCCTGATGTTGGCCTTAATAACAATGATATTATTCCTGAACATATCATGAGTGTGTTTAATGGAAAATCACCTGAACCAAATAGATTAAATCTACTACCAGAATTATTAACAGTTCAAAGGACAAGGCCACTACCGAAAAATGAAGATGAGTGGGAAATAATTCGTACTGATACACTAAAGCAATTAAAAACCAATGTTTTCCATTGGCTTGATAGATGTAATGAAAAAATGGAAATAAGAAATATTGGAAAATGGGATTTTGAAGGCAGGTCTTTTTCAAGGTACAGAGCAGAAAATAAAGGCATGGAGGTTTATATTGAAGCATATGCTCCAAAAATAACAGCAGAAACAACAATTATTGCCCTCGGTGATTATGGTCATAATACAACTACACTGATGAAAAAGATTGGTGAATCAACTAAAAACTGTAATCAGGTATTGGTTGAATCAAGGGCATGTGGAAGAAATGCTGCAAATATAGAACATGGAAATTATTGCCTTTACAGGGCTGGTGCACTTGTAGGAATTACTCCTGTAATGATGTGGATGAATGACCTAAAGTATATTGTTGAATTCTTTCGTAATATTTTAGAATATAAAACAGATATTGTCTTGTACGGAGCAGGCGAAGCCGCTGGCGCCTGTCTTTATTATGCAATCTTTGACGAGAGAATCTCAGGCGTTATTATTGATGATGCACCTGACACACATGCGAAAGGTTGTTATATACCTGGAATTCTAAAAGAGATTGATATTACAGAGGCATCTGGACTTATTGCTCCGAGGATGTTTGGAGTTGTCTTTCCCGAAATATTAAACCTGTGGGTTTCAAAGATGCACTGGGGAATAAGGGTGTATGAACGACTGGGAATAAAAAACAGGTATATTATGTCCCATAGCACCAATATTGCAATAACAAAGGTATTATCAGATATTTAAAAAATAGGATTCAGAAATTTTTAGGGCAGAATAAATCTTGCAAGTAAACTTCTCTTGATTTTTATTGCCCTGTGTGGGCATACCTCAAAACAACATAAACAATTTATACACTTTTTCCTGTTTATTTTCAAATCCTCTGATATCGCCTTTACAGGACAAACCTTAAAACACTCCATACATTTTCTGCAATGTTTGTGTTCAATTACTGGTATAATATTAAGGCGGTTTGCTGAAAACCTTAAAACATTTGAAAGTACTGGTTTATCCTGAATCTTAAAAATTGCAGAAGATAATGGGGGACAAAAATTATGGATTACTTCTGGTTTATCACCAACAACCTCAAAATCAGGTACACCATATTCTGCGCTATAAATCTTAAGAAAAACAACATCCTCAAGTAAAAGTCCTGCAAGACCCGCACAAAAGATATCAACACATACTGCATCCTTTCCTGCAATAAGATAACCATAATGTCTTTTTCTCCCTGAGGATGGACCATTTTTATCCATTATTTCAACTGCATCGATAAGATTGAAAATAATTCTGTTTTTAAGAAGATTATATAATTCAACAATAAATCTATTAAAAAACTCTGGTTCAGGAAATTTTGTATGAAGAAGACCTTTAGAATAACCTGATATCAGACCATAAAGATTTTTCATACATAAAGACAAAACTGTAATATTATGCGTCTTGAATTTAGGAAGATTAAATACAGGATAGGTAAAAACAAGGTCAGAAACAGGAAAAGAAACAATCCTACCTGAAATATTCAGGTTAAATAAGGTGCTTTTACCTTCGAGTTTTACAAGTGTTGCCTTTGTTTTTGAAGCAACATCAGAATATCCACATTTTTGCCAGTATTGTTCAATCCCTTTATGTGACCCAGGGGGACTATCGCCGATATAAATCTTTTCTGGAAGGATTTCTGAAAGGACCTCGAGGATAACAGGATGGGTTGTTACCGCTTCGTCAGGACTGCGGGCAGAAAGCATGTTTGGTTTAAGGAGTATTCCCTGTTCTGAAGATTCCCAACCAAGTAAATCAAAAATCCTGTTTATTGCATCCCTTACAGTTGATTTTTTGTAATCTCTACATTTAACAATAGCAATTTTTTTCTGCATATTAATATTTTATCATCAACAGCAAGTCGTAGATTCAAAACTAAATCTTAAATGTAAAAAAAGCAACCATTAAACTATATCATAGTTTTATTGTCTAATTTTCTAGACAAAAATTCGGATGATTTAAGGCAGTTCTTATGATATACTTATAAAAATGTCTAAAAGAAGGTAGTTATGAAAGGAAATAATTGTTGTATTGGATTAAAGGTTTACTTTTCTGGATTTTTAGCCATGATTTTTCTTTTCCCCTGTTTTTTATCTGCACAGATAATACATCCTGTTGTTAAACCATATGAAGATGAAGTATGGTCTACTCCTCTAAATCTCATTGATCTACAGATAGCAGAAATTCTGAAAAAAAATGGCCTGAAGATGAGAAACCCCTGTTCTGACAGTGTATTTATCAGACGGGTTTATCTCGATGTAATAGGAACACTTCCAAAGCCAGAAGAGATTGATGATTTTATGAAAGACACAAAACCTGATAAACGAGCAAGATTAATAGATAATCTTCTTGAAAGAGAGGAATTTGCTCTTTACTGGACAATGAAATGGTGCGATATACTACGGGTTAAATCAGAATATCCAGTAAACCTCTGGCCAAACGCAGTTCAGGCATATTATCAGTGGATTTATGAAAATATTCGTAAAAACCAGCCCTATGACATATTTGTGCGTGAACTTTTAACATCGAGTGGAAGTAATTTCAGGGTACCAGCAGTTAATTTTTACAGGGCAGTTCAATCAAAGGATTCATTATCAATAGCAAAGGCAGTTGCTCTTACATTTATGGGAGTACGTCTTGAAAAAATGCCAGAAAATCAACAAAAGAATATATCACTGTTTTTCTCGCTCGTTACATATAAAGGAACAAAGGAATGGAAGGAAGAAATAGTTTATTCAAATCCTGATACAACAAAGACAATTAGAGCAGTGTTGCCTGATGGTAGATTCAGAGAAATACTGCCTGAACAGGACCCAAGATGTGTATTTGCCGACTGGCTTATTTCCCCTTACAATGAATATTTCAGTAAAAACATCGTCAATAGAATATGGGCATGGCTTATGGGACAGGGTATTATTTCTCCTGTTGATGATATATATCAGAAGATAACAGATAATAATAAAAATATACTTGGTACCCTCGAAAATGAACTTATAAAATCCAATTATGATTTAAAGCATATTTACAGGTTAATTCTTAATTCACGCACATATCAACAATCATCTATATTAGGAGAAGATAAACCCGATATATTCACTCAGTTTGCATTTTATAAGGTTCGCCAGATTGATGCAGAAGTCCTCCTTGATGCATTGTGCTGGATATCTGGTAGGTATGAAGGTTATGTAAGCCAGATTCCAGAGCCATATACATTTATTCCAAATACCAACAGAACAATTACGCTTGCCGATGGAAGTATCACAAGTCCTTTTTTGATGATATTCGGCAGACCATCTCGTGATACTGGACTTGAATCAGAAAGAAATACAAGCCCAACTGATAAACAACGGCTTTATCTATTGAACTCAAGCGATATTCAAAAAAAAATTAAATCAAGCCCTGTTCTGAAAAAGGCATACCAGCAGGTGTGGAAAAATAAAAAAGAAAGTATTAATCTGATTTATAAAATTATTCTTTCACGGTTTCCAACAACTGAAGAATCCTCTATCTGCGAAGAATTTTTTACAAATTCAGGACTTCCTGCTGATCAGTCAGCAATGACCATTGCCTGGGCTTTGATAAACAGCAAAGAATTTTTATACAGACATTGAAGGATAAAAATTTGAGACGAAAAAATAAAATGAAGAAACAAAAAATAAAACCACAAATCCTGGTTTTCCTGGTAATAGTTTCTGTATCTCTCATGATAAACAATAATCTTATTGCATCAGATACTTCTGCTCAACAAAAACAACAGGCAAAATCAGTTATTCAAATATGGTTGTGGGGAGGGCCTTCTCAAAATGATACATTCGACCCAAAGCCAGATGCAGGATATGACTATTGTGGCCCACTTTCAAAATCAATCCCTACAAACGTTCCTGGAATAGAGATTAATGATTCCCTGCAGATGCTTGCAAAGCAGGCAGATAAATTTTCAATTATCAGAAGTATGACCCATGGTATAGGAGCCCATGAAACAGCAGCATATTATATGCAAACAGGCCATAAACCAGGAGTAGGTCTTGTATATCCATCCCTTGGTGCAATTGTATGCTTGTTCAAGGGTTATGGAAAAGGATACACAGGAAAAATTCCACCCTATATTGTTCTTACAACATCCCAAGGCAGATTTTCTGAAGAAGGATTTCTTGGCCCTGGATATAAACCATTTGTTACAGGTGGGGATCCAAACCAGAAGGTTTTTGCTGTTGAGGGTATTATCTCTCGTGATGTTTCGGACCAGATGCAGGTAAAGCGCAGAGAATTGCTTAAAAAGATTGATACCCTCGGAAAATCAATGCCTGGCTGTCCTGATTTTGAACTTTTCAATGAATGTGAAAAAGAAGCGTATGATTTGATTTTAGGGGAACCTCGAAAGGTTTTTGATCTCTCGCAGGAACCAGACACTATAAGGGATAGATATGGCAGAAACTGGTTTGGGCAGACATGCCTGGTTGCAAGACGTCTTGTTGAAATAGGAGTGCCTTATATCACAATCAATTATCCTGGTTGGGATACACACAAACAACACTTTCAGACAATGCAGAGAAAACTTGCTGAATTTGACCAGGGTTTTTCAGCACTTCTTGAAGACCTATCAAGCCGTGGGCTTCTCGATACAACAATTATATGGTGTTGTGGAGAATTTGGAAGAACCCCAAAAATAGAATGGGATCCACCATGGAACGGAGGCCGGGGACACTGGGGAAATTGTTTTTCTTCAGTTGTCGCAGGAGGCGGATTCAAGGGTGGATGTGTTGTTGGAAAATCTGATTCAAAAGCAGAATATGTTGTTGAAAGACCTGTATATCCAGAAGATTTATTAAGGAGTATGTTGATACTTCTCGGGATTAACCCTGACGAACAGATGCCAAATGATAAAGGACTTGATATAAAGGTTATGCCATACCCGGATAATTATTCAGGTAATGGCGAGCTTAAAGAAATTATGGAAAAATGAAAAATAAAAAAGATTCAACAAATGTTTTTCGCCTGACACTGGGATTATTTCTATTGTTTGTATCCTGTGTGTTTTCTCAGGTAAAAGAACCATATATTGGTTATATTTATCCTGCTGGCGGACAAAAAGGAACTGTTTTTAACATAACAGTTGGTGGACAAAACCTAAATGGAACAAAAACAGTTTATTTTTCAAAAAAAGGCATTAGCGCAAGTATTATCAATTATCAAGGTTCATCAGGCCCATTAAATCAAAAGCAGATTGAGGAACTCAGACGCAGATTAGATGAGATAAGATTAAAAAGAGCAGGACAAACTCCTCCAAAAGATAGCACAAGAGCTGAAACAGAGAAACCTGTTGCGCTTCCTGATATTCCTGAATTAAGAGATCTCGAAAATAAGTCAGCAAAAGATCTTGCCAGGATTTCTGCCAAGTATCTTAATTCTCAGAATAAACCAAAGCCACCAATTGCTGAAGAAATAACACTATCAGTTAAGATAGAACAGGACACAGAACCAGGTGATTGTGAAATTCGTCTGAAAACGCCAAATGGAATTACAAACCCTGTTTTGTTTCAGATAGGTGAATTTCCTGAGGTTACCTGCACCTCCAACCAATACAGATATGAACTTGAAGAAACAATGCAGGACACGCGGATTTTTCAAATCCCGGTTGTACTGAATGGAAGAATAATGCCAGGAAAAACAAATAAGTTTCTACTGCAATTACAAAAAGATAAAGATTTAGTTTTCTATGCTGAAGCAAGAAAGATCATTCCATACATTGCTGACGCTGTACCTGGATGGTTTCAAGCAGTACTTGTACTTTATGATAAAAATGGGAAAGAGATTTCTTTTGTTGATGATTGTGGTTATGACCCTGATCCTGTTTTAATATTTCATGTTCCTGAAACAGGAATGTATACCCTCGAGATAAGAGATGCTTTATACAGAGGAAGAGAAGATTTTGTCTATCGTATTTATGCTGTGGAAAGATCTTATGCAAAACAACTCTTTCCATCTGGAAGATGTGGAGGCGTAAAAATTGCAGATGGGGATATTCCTTTGATGCCACCTGAGAGGGTAAATTTTCAGCAGTATAAAGAAAAAGAATACACAAAGAACTATGTCCACTCAATACCAACACCTGTGATGATTTCTGGTTGCATCAATTATCCTGGAGATATTGATAGATATAGATTTTATGGGAAAACAGGTGAAACAATTGTCGTGGAGGTTTATGGAAGAAGGATTGGCTCATTAATAGATTCAATGGTAAAAATCATTAACTCAAAAGGAGAGGTAATACAAAAAAATGATGATACAGAAGACATTGAATATGGGCTGATTACACATCAATCTGATTCTTATGTTATGGCTAAAATTCGAGAATCAGGGTACTACACTGTACAGATTTCAGACATTCAAAATCATGGTGGTCCTGATTATCAGTACTTTGTAAGAATAGGTCCTCCTCAGCCAGATTTTTCTCTTATAATTTCTCCTTCACAGATAAATATACCCACAGGTGGCATTGCTGTTGCAACACTGTACGCAATAAAAAAAGATGGCTGGGACCAGGACATTAATCTAAGATTAAAAGGTATGGATGGTTTTGTTCTTGATGGAGCAGTAATCCCAAAAGGAAAACAAAGTATCAGGATAACGATAAAATCCCCACAAAAATATTCAGGCCAGATTACTCCCGTGGATTTAGAAGGTACCTCTATAATTAATGGAACACAGGTTAGCCGAATTGCCAGACCAGCAGAAAATATGATGCAGGCATTTGCCTATACACATCTTGTACAATCAGAAGAATTGCTTATTGCACTAACACAAACAAGGTTCAGACCAGTAAAAATAGAAATACCTTCTATGGGACTAAAAATTCCTGCAGGGGGCTCGTCAAAGATATTATGCGCATTAGAAACATGGTTTAAGCCATCTTCATCTCTTTCTATTAACTTTGAATTAAACAATCCTCCTTCAGGGATAAAAATCAGGGACCAGTCCTTTGTCTCTGATAAATACATTCTTACAATTGAGGCAGATAAAAAACTTACAGGATACAAAGATAATCTAATAATTGAGGTTATCGAAGAAATATCAATGCCTGGAGGACAAAAAAGAAAGGTACCTGTTGGATTTTTGCCTGCTATACCAATTGAGGTTTTAGAAAATGAGTAAAAAAATTATCAGTTATACGTTTAACCTCAAAGATATCCCGGTATCAGTAAATTTTTCATATTTTACAGGAGTAAATAGAATCAATGAATACCATATCACCATAGTTCCAACAAAATATAAGGATATCTATGAACAGACACAACTAATTCAGGATTCCTACAGAAAAACACTCAAACACCTTAACATTAATCCAGAAACAGTTGTATTCAAAAGATTTTTCTTCAGTGATATTTATAACCAGTATAAAATTATTAAAAATCATCCTTTTATAAACCCTAAAACTAATGAGGAGAAATGCGCTATTTCCCTTATTTCTCAGCCACCATGTCCACCAGCAAAGATTGCACTATGGGCATATCATATTCAAGATAAAAACTGTACTATTTCAAAGTATATGGACAACTCAATATTTTCAATCTGCAGGAATAATATTAAACACTTCTGGGATACAAACATCACATCTGTTAAAGGAAACACCATATCTCAACAAACATTTGATATTCTCGATAAATACAATTCTTCACTTGAAAAAAGAAATATGAAACTTGCCAGCAATGTCGTGAGAACATGGTTTTTTATTAAGGATATAGATTCAAATTATAAAGATTTTACAGAAGCAAGAAAAAATTATTTCAAAGAAAAAGGGCTGATCCCACAGACACATTTTATTACAAGCACTGGTGTTGAGGGAGAATCTGTAGATATAAATGCAAAACTTTCAATGGATGCATACTCAATCTCTGGCATTCAATCACAGCAGATTGAATTTTTGAGGGCTCCTGAATATATAAGTCCAACTTATGTTTATGGGGTTACATTTGAAAGAGGATCAATTATAAAATACAATGACCGCAAGCATATATTTATTTCAGGTACAGCCAGTATTAATAATAAAGGCGAAATTGTATATCCTGGCGATATACTTAAACAATTTGAACACACATTGAAAAACATAGAGATTCTTCTTAACCAGGCAGGTGCAGGATTTAAAGATGTGTGTATCTTTATTGTGTATATCAGGGATATAACCGATGTACAGATTATTCATCGCGAGATGAGAAAACGATTTAAAGATACACCATTTATTTTAGTTTTAGCGAAAGTATGCAGACCTGGCTGGCTTATTGAGATAGAATGTCAGGCAATACTCACCCAAGATAATCAGGGACTTCCTGAATTCTTATAGATATAGCCATCTTTCTGCATATAATTTCCTTTAATGAAAACACGATAGGGATTTAAACACCCTGTCTCTATGAAACACCCCTCTAAAAGAAGGGAATTAAAATATCATCCAATCTCTGTTTATAAAAGTGGGAAGCAGTATACAATGTAAAACTTTTCATTTTGAATCGTGAAAAAGCCCTGCCCGCAAACAGAATTAACCATAATTTCTTATAAAAAAATCTATCTATGGTAAAATATATTATTATGCTTAAAGCTATTATCCTCGGGTTATTACAGGGAATTACTGAATTTTTACCGGTAAGCAGTTCTGGACATCTCTTATATGTAAATAATGTCTTGATGAAACAAGTATATGACCTTCCACTTTTAATATCTGCCCACGCAGGAACAATGCTGGCTGTTCTGGTTTTTTTCAGAAATCAGGTTAAAAGATTGATACTCGCGGTATTCCAATTCAAGAACCCAGAGTATTCCTATGAAAGAAAACTTTGGTGTTATCTAATTGTTGCATCAATCCCTGCTGGACTTGCAGGGTTTTTTCTCGAATCTCGTATAGATAAAATATCGAGTATTTACATTCTTGGTGTTTGCTGGATTATAAATGGACTTATGTTGATTATTGGTGAGATTATGTCGAAACGAAAAAAGGAATCTACCATAAATTTTTTATCTGCCTTAATCATAGGGATATTCCAGACGATTGCAATACTTCCAGGGATTTCAAGATCAGGAAGCACCATAACTGCTGCAAGAAATACAGGACTTAATCCTGAACAGGCATTTGAATTTTCTTTTCTTCTCGGGATTATTGCAATAATGGGAGGGTTTTTACTCGAGATTATAAAAAAACCACAGGGATTTACATATCCCTGTCTTGTCAGCGGGATTGTAGCAATGATTTCTGGTTATCTTGCGCTTATTGTGCTGTTAAAGGCGATACGCTCGAACAACTTAAAATTTTTCGGTGTTTACACAATACTTTGTGGCATTATAGCAATACTTATCCAGCAGATATGAAACATCAAAAAGTAATCTTACTTTCAAAGAAAATTTATAACGATAGGTATGTTGATATGTGGTTTGAAAATAATCTTTCTGATGTTCCAGAACCAGGACAGTTTATTCATATCTTCACAGGGGCAAGTTTTATCCGCAGGCCATTTTCAATAGCAGAGTTTACAAAAGAACAATTTAGAATTCTATTTCAGATAAAGGGGTGTGGAACAAGAAATCTTGCAGATAAAAAAATTGGTTCTGGTATTGACATTATTGGTCCTGTTGGAAATTGTTTTCCTATTAAAAAAAGATTTAATATGATATATATCGCTGCAGGTGGAGTTGGAATTGCACCACTTCTTTTTCTGGCATCTTCACTGATTCAGAATAATAAAAAATTTATGTTTTTTTATGGAGCAAAAACAAGGTTGGATCTTCTTGATTTTCTTATGCCTGGTGGAGATTACGAGAAGGTTTTGTGTACAGATGACGGAAGTTCTGGAGAAAAAGGCACAGTTGTTGATGTAATAAAAAAATATCTGAAACAAAAAAAGCCAGATGTTATTTTTTCTGCAGGACCATACCTGATGTTAAAAGGAATAAGTCAGTTGTGTGATAGATATAATGTAGAAGCGTATGTGTCTCTTGAGAATGTGATGTTTTGTGGGCTTGGTGTATGTCAGGGCTGTGTGATTAACACAAAAACTGGTTATAAAAAGGTATGCAAGGATGGACCTGTATTTAATCATAGGGATATTCTGTGGCAAAGAAAAGCATTGATTTAAGGGTAAAAATAGGCGGGATTTGTTTTGATACACCCATAATACCCGCAAGTGGAGTTTTTGGATATGGAGATGAACTTATAGATACCATTGATTATAGATTCCTCGGAGCAATAGTAACAAAAACACTTACATGGAATGAAACACATGGTAATGTGCCGCCGAGAATATGGGAACTTGAAAATGGAATAATCAATAGAATAGGCCTTCAGAATATAGGAGTAAAACGTTTCTGTAAAGAAAAATTGAGTAAATTAGCAGAAACAGGAAAACCAGTTATAGTAAGTGTTGGAGGAGAAAAATTAGACGATATTGCAAAAAGTATTGAGTTTCTGGATAACCAGCAATCAATTACAGGATTTGAACTTAATCTTTCGTGTCCTAATATAAAAACAAACCAGATTATTGCCGAGGATTTGGATTCTATCTATAAGGCAGTAAAAAAAATCAGAAAATTAACAGACAAAACTTTGATAGCAAAATTAAGTCCAAATGTAACGGATATCTGCGAAATAGGCATTGCTGCAGAAAAAGCAGGTGCTGATATTCTGTGTGCTGGAAATACTTTTAAGGGTGTATATTATGACTGGCAACTTGAAAGGTTTTATACAGGAGGCGTATCCGGGAGTATGATTTTCCCGATGGCGTGCAAAAATGTTTTTGAACTTTATAAAAAGGTTTCTATACCAATTATTGGACTCGGCGGTATAAATTCTGAAAAAAAAGCAATAGAAATGGTTTTTGCGGGAGCATCAATAGTAGGGTTGGGGACACATCTTGTAATAATGCCTGATCTTCCAGCAAAAATCTATAGATTTTTTATTGAGTATCTAAAACAATCTAAAAAATCAAAGATTTCTTCTATTGTAGGAATAAAGAATGAAAAAGAATAAAGATTATAAGGGCGAAGTTTTTTTTAATTTTCTTAAGATATGCCTTTTAATTTTCCTTTTCCTCAGACCCTATTTTGATGGATTTTCACATACTTCTTTCAATCATATAAGTAGCTTAGTTCTGTTTATCATATTTATAATCTCAATCATTATGATGAGAAAAAATCTTGTTTTTTCTCCTTCACAGGTTGCTTTTTTTTTGTTTATTGGTATCTGTGGGTTTCTTCTTTTTTTATGGCCTACGTGGTACAGATCAGCAAGAGAGATATCGTATTTATTTGGTTTAGTCACAATATGGGTTGTTTTCAAGATGGTTTTTGATGAAAAAGATTTCCCTTCTATTACAGTTGCGCTTTTCAGTATGCTTGCTGTGATTATTATCTATGGCATTGATCAATATTTCGGCGGTCTCGAGATGACAAAACAGTATATAATGCAGCATCCTGAACTAATAAGGAATATGTCGGATACATATCTTCAAAGAATGGCAAGTAACAGGATTTTTTCGAGGTTTGTTTATCCAAATACATTTGCAGGGTATCTTCTAATACTTTATCCTGTTGTGCTTTTTTCTATATTCTATTATAAAAAACCTTTGACAAGGGTTGTATGTGGTATTCTTCTTGCCTTGATTTTACCTGTATTTGCTGCAACAGAATCAATGGGTGGATGGTTTTGCTTTGTAATAGTAAGTGTCCTCATTTTGCTGTATTTAATTGTCCCTAAAAGATTTTATTTTTACTGGTGTTTTGCGCTATTGATAGTGTGTTCAATTTTTGTCTACATGGGAATACAGATAGGATTTTTGCCAAAAATTGGATCTCTTGCTGATAGGATAAATTACTGGATATCAGCAACAAATATATTCAGAAAAAACCCTGTCTATGGTATCGGTCCTGGAAATTTTTCCCAGTTTCACCTGATGTTTAAGGTTCCAGGAGCAATGGAGGCAAAATTTGCTCATAATATTATCTTTGAAATAGCCGCCTGTACAGGAATAGTTGGAATTGTATTTTTTCTTGCCACAGGAATCTTTTTTATACTAAGAAATCTGCGAAATTTTCTTTATTCAGATAATCTTCTTTTAACAGGATTTATTTTTGGTGTTATTGGTTTTTTTCTGCATTGTCTTGTTGATTTTGATTATGCCAATCCTGCTATTACCGCAATTGCATTCGCATTTTTAGGTATTATCGAGTCAGTACCTGATAAACATGATATATCATCAGCAGGATTGACAAAATTCTTCGCAGGAGGTATGATTATTGCAGGAGTTTTGGCATCAACTGTTGAGATTAAAACACTACAGGTAGATAAAATAATAGAAAACATAAAAGCAGGCGAATACAGACAGGAAAATCCAATTCAGGTTCTTGAGCAAGCATCTCGTATCTATCCTGAACCTGAGTTGTTTTTTATAGAGGGTGAAATATTTGTATCTGCGTTTGAGGCAACATCCAGTCTTGAACTTGCCAATATGGCAATTACCTCTTATGAGAAAGCAATCAAACTTAATCCAGATTCATCAAAATATCATAGGGCTCTTGCCAGAATACTTGTAAAACTCAATAGAAATGAAGAAGCAGAAAAAGAGTTTCTCGAGGCAATAAAAAATTATCCAACAAAAGCACTCTATAATCTTGAACTCGGATTGTTTTATAGAAAAATCGGGGAGGAACAAAAAGCAAAGATTTATCTTGAAAAAGCCAGGGATTTACCCGCAAGCAGCGTGGATGAAGCAGAAATAATTAAAAAGGAAATTAAAAATGGAGAAGATTTTTGAGATACAGGTCAGAAAAGTTGAAAAACCTTGTTATGTAAGGGGTGATGATTCTACAGATCTGAAACCTGGTGATATATGTATTGTTGAGTTTGAAAAAGGAACCCAGGATAATGCACGGATTTACAGTATACCCAAAACAGGCCAAGTAGATCCTAAAAATGTTATTTCAGGGAAGATTTTGCGGAAGGCAAATGAGCATGACCTTTTAATAATACAGGAAAACGAAGGGCTTAAGGCAGATGCATTCAGAATTTGTGATGATAAGATAAAGGAAATAAACCTACCCATGAAATTATTAGATGTGAGTTATTCTTTTGACAGAACTGTTATAACTTTTTATTACTGGGCTGCTGGAAGAATTGATTTCAGAAAACTCGTAAAGGAACTTGCGGGAGTATTTAATTGCAGAATAGAAATGAGACAGATAGGGTTAAGGGATGAGGCAAAAATAAAAGGTGGATATGGTATATGCGGCCAAGAAATATGCTGTTGCAGATTTCTTAAGGATTTTGAGCCAATAACAATGAAACTTGTAAAAAACCAGAGTTTGCCTCTGGATATGAGTAAAATTTCAGGACTTTGTGGAAGATTAATGTGTTGTTTAATATATGAAAACAAAATGTACGAGGATAACGAGGAAAAAAAATGAAGTTTTATATTACCACACCCATATATTATATCAATGCTGAACCACATATAGGACATTGCTATACGACAATTGCGGCTGACTGCCTTGCACGATATCATAGAATAAAAGGCAGGGATGTTTTCTTTCTCACAGGAACAGATGAACATGGAGATAAAATTGTCCAGGCGGCCAGCAAAAAAGGAATTACAGTTGAGCAGTTCACAGATAATATGTCTGGTATATTCAGGTCTATGTGGAAAAAACTCAATATTTCATATGACAGGTTTATAAGAACAACTGAGAAAGAGCATGAACAAATTGTTCAAAATGTTTTTAAGATTCTTATGGATAAGGGAGATATTTATCCAGGAGAATATTCTGGTTATTATTGTGTTCCCTGCGAGTTTTTTATACCAAAGACAAAGATAGAACAGAGCAGTCCCGTGTGTCCTGATTGTGGAAGACCAGTACAGGTACTTACAGAAAATTCGTATTTTTTTAGATTGTCAAAATATGAAAAGCGCCTTCTTGAATATTTTTCAAAAAATCCAGAAATGATTCAACCACCATTTAGGATTGATGAGGTTAAAAATTTTATATCACAGGGACTTGCAGATTTATCAATCACAAGACAAACCTCGTCATGGGGAATACAATCACCAACACCCGAGAAATATTCTGTGTATGTATGGTTTGATGCCCTGTTGAATTATCTTACAGGCGTTGGGTTTAAGGATGGTAAACCTGGTAGATACTGGCCACCAGATGTGCAACTTATAGGAAAAGATATATTAAGATTTCATACAATAATATGGCCCGCAATTTTGATGGCTCTAAACCTTCCTCTTCCAGGAAAAATTTTTGCGCATGGCTGGTGGACAGTAGAAAGTGAAAAGATATCAAAATCAAAAGGAAACATAGTTGACCCTGTATATTTGATGGAACGATATGGAACAGATGGTTTTAGATATTTTTTGTTAAGAGAGGTAACATTTGGACTTGATGGAGAATACTCAGAAGAGAAATTTATAAAAAGATATAACAGCGATCTTGCAAATGATCTCGGAAACCTTGTAAATAGAACAATTAACCTTGTGGAAAAACTTTTTGGCGGTGTATTTCCTGAAAGCAACATCAGCACAGATATGGAACGATTAATAGATAATGTTATTGCTGAAGTAGAACGAAGTATGCTTAATATATCCTTTACTGATGCCCTCGATAATATCTGGAAAATTATCAATGAACTCAATAAACTTCTTGATAGAGAAAAACCATGGAACGCTCCTCTTGATTCAGCTAGACATACAATTTCTCAATGTATATCAGGGATTTCAATTATTTCTGTGCTTATTTATCCTTTTATACCAGAAACATCTAAAACAATATGGAATATCCTTAATATTAAGCACAAGGATGATAAAATTCTTCTTAGCAATGACCTGTTAAAAATACCGTCAGGTACAAAATCAGGGAAAAGGGAAATACTCTTTATGAGGATAAAAACATGAAAAAGGATAGGCCTGCTTTCAAAAGAATTATGCTAAAATTATCAGGAGAAGCACTTCAAGGCAAGGATAGATATGGGATTGATTCTGAATCTATGATATCAATCGCAAAGGAAATAAAGGAGGTCCGCCGGCTTAAGTGTGAGGTTTCTGTTGTGATAGGGGGCGGAAATATATTCAGAGGTATTACAAGAGATAAAATGGTGATTGACGAGGTTACAGGCGACTATATGGGGATGCTCGCAACCGTCATTAATGGACTTGCATTACAGAGTTGTCTCGAGAAAATGGATGTAATGACAAGGGTTCAAAGTGCATTTGAAATGAGAGAATTCTGCGAGCCATATATAAGAAGAAGGGCAATAAGACATCTCGAAAAAGGTAGGGTTGTGATATTTGTCGGCGGAACAGGAAATCCTTATTTTACAACAGATACAGCAGCAGCATTAAAAGCAATCGAGATTGGTGCAGAGGTAATACTGAAAGCAACAAAGGTAGATGGCGTCTATACGGATGATCCTATGAAAAATGAGAATGCCCGTCGTTATAGAATGCTCACACATAAGGATATCCTAACAAAAGACCTTAAGGTAATGGACAATACAGCAGTATCGCTTTGTATGAATAATAAACTACCGGTGATTGTCTTTAATCTTTTCAGAAAAGGAAATCTTAAGAAGGTGGTATGTGGAAAAGGTATAAAAACAATAATAGCAGATAAAAATTCACCCCTATTTCGCATGACCTAACAGGGAGGATTATGATAACTAAGATATGTCAGGAAGCAGAAGTTAATATGAAGAAGATTGAAGATAATTTTATCAAAGAAATCAACAATCTACGGCTTGGTCGGGCATCTGTATCTCTTCTTGAAGGAATTCTTGTTGAATATTATGGTTCAAAACTTCCTGTAAATCAGATTGCCACAATATCAATTCCAAATCCACAGACACTTGTTATACAACCATGGGATAAGGCCATCATCGATAAGATAGTAAAAGCAATTCAGGCGAGTAACCTTGGGTTAAATCCAACATTTGATGCTACAACAATAAAAATTTCAGTGCCTCCATTGAGTGAAGAAAGAAGAAAAGAAATGGTAAAGGTATTGAAAAAACTTGAGGAACAAGCAAAGATAGAAATAAGAGAAATAAGAAGAAAGGTTAAGGAAGAGATTAAAAAAATGGAAAAAGAAAAGAAAATCTCTGAGGATGATCAGTTCAAGGCAACTGAAAAAATTCAAGAGATTACCGATAGATTCATTGAAGAAATAGAGAAGAAAACCCTGAATAAAGAAAGGGAAATTCTTGAGTCATAACAAGAATTTTGTCATTGCTATAGATGGGCCATCAGGAGCAGGTAAAAGCACAGTTGCGATGCTTGTGGCCAGAAAACTTGGCTTTCTCTATATTGATACAGGCGCAATGTACCGTGCATTGACATTAAAAGCATTGAAAAATAAAGTTCCTCTCGACAATAGAGAAGCCCTGATAGAAATGGCAAAAAATAGCAAGATAAAACTGGAAATGGATGAAGATGAATATAAGGTGTTTCTTGATGGTGAAGATGTCTCAAAAGAAATAAGAAAAGAAGAGGTAAGCAAAGCCAGCCACTTTATTGCTTCAATCCCACAGATTAGAGAAATATTATGGAGAATACAACGTTCGTACAGAGATACTCATAACATTGTTATGGAGGGTAGAGATATTGGAAGCGTGGTATTCCCGGATGCCCAGATTAAGGTATACCTCGACGCTTCTGTGGATGAAAGAGCCATTAGAAGATATAGACAACTAAAACAACAGGGTATTGAGTGCAGTATTGAGGATATTAAAAAAGATATAATCTCGAGGGATGAAAAAGACACAAACAGAGATATTGCACCTCTTGTAAAAAGTGATGATGCTGTTGTTATTGATTCAACATCTATGAATATAAACGAGGTAGTTAATCTGATTGTTGATTTGTATAAGAAAAAACGCCTGGAAATAGATAACTAATATTTTCTATGTGGCTTTTGAGTTGGTTTTTCATACCTGTGAGATGGATATTTACTTGATTTTTGCTTTTCTTTTTCAATTTCTTCAGGGGTAAGCGCCTGTTTACGGCTTAAGTTTGCCCTACCTTGTTCATCAAAACCTATAAACTTCACCTTGATCTTTTCACCAATATTAACAACATCTTCAACCTTATTTACCCTGTAAGGGGCAAGTTCTGAAATATGTACAAGTCCTTCCTGATCATTTAAAAATTTTACCATCGCACCAAAATTAAATATCCGGGTGACAGTTCCCTCGTATATCCTATCAACCTCAGGTTCCTCAACCATTGATTTTATACGGTCAACAGCCTTCTGACAGTTTTCCATTTCAGTACTATAAATTGAAACAGTTCCATCATCTTCGATATCAATCTCTGCTCCTGTTTCTTCTATAATCTTACGAATGGTTTTCCCGCCTCCCCCAATTATAAGACCAATCTTGTCTGGAGAAACCTTTAAGGAAACTATCCTCGGTGCATACTTTGAAATTTCAGGTCTCGGCTCTTTGATAGCGCTATTCATAATACCGAGAATTTTATCCCTTGCCTGTTTACTCTGCATTACTGCCTCACTGAGAATATTCCATGAAAATTCTGTGGTTTTAACATCCATCTGAAAACCTGTTATGCCCACAGACGTTCCTGCAATTTTTAAATCAAGGTCTCCGACGTGGTCCTCTTCCCCGGCAATATCTGTAAGAAGAATATATCTTTCTCCTTCCTTAATCATCCCGAGTGCTATGCCTGCCACATGTCTTTTTAGTGGAATACCACCATCCATCAAAGCCAGACTTGAAGCACAAACCGTTGCCATCGAGGATGAACCATTTGATTCGAGTATATTCGCGACAATTCTTATGGTATACGGGAAGATATCCTCCGCAGGTATCAATGGCTGCAAAGACCTCTCAGCAAGAGCACCATGACCAATTTCTCTACGAGATGGAGCTCTAATTGGGCCTGTTTCTCCTACTGAAAATGGCGGAAAATTATAGTGAAGCATAAACCTTTTTGATGTTTCTTCAAAAAGTCCATCAATAATCTGTTGATCGTGTTTTGTACCAAGAGTAACAGATGCAATACACTGGGTTTGCCCGCGGGTAAACAGAGAAGATCCATGTGTTCTCGGAAGAAGACCTATCCTACATTCAATATCCCTGACATCATCTGGTTTTCTTCCATCAAATCTTTTCCCGGAAAAAAGTATTGTTTCCCTTATTGTTTTCTCGAGATTTTTTTTGAAGATCAGTTTGAGTTCTGCGTGTTTTTCTTCACTACAGGATGTTTTTAATTCTTCAAACATAGAATCATAAAATTCATTCCTCTGTTTTTTCTCAGGATACATCCATATTGACTTCATCTTATCATTGATAAACGAAGCCACAGAATCATTCATCTGCTGGTCAATATTAACACATGTTGATTGATACACGGTATCTGTTTTCCACTGGGAAATGGTTTTGACTAATGGCTGAACACACTCAAAACCAGTTTTTACTGCTTCAATAAATACATTTTCAGAGATTTCTTTTGCCCATCCCTCAAGCATTACAAGAGAATTTTCTGTTCCTGAAAGCACAAGATTAAGATCACTGCTGTCTAATTCTGAAATAGTAGGATTGACAATAAACCTTTCTCCAATCTTACCAATCCTGATGCAGCCAACTGGACTGGCAACAGGCAATCCTGATAAAAGTACACCACATGATGCACCGATAACTGAAAGAATATCAGGGTCGTTTTCTTGATCAGCAGAAAATACAAAAGAAACAATCTGAACCTCATCCGTAAAATCATCCGGAAATAACGGCCTTATTGACCTGTCAATCAAACGACTTACCAGAATCTCCCTTTCAGATGGTCTACCCTCTCTTTTGAAGAAACCACCGGGAATCTTACCCGCGGCTGATGTTTGCTCACGATAATCACATGTCAAAGGAAAAAAATCACGGACTTCAGTAGATTTTCTTGAAGTGACAGCCACCAGAACAACAGTTTCACCGCAACTTACTGTAACTGAACCAGCCGCCTGTTTGGCAAGAAGACCAGTTTCAATAATAATGCGTTTACCACCAAGATCTATTTCTAATTTTTGGGTCATTGCTATTTTCTAAGATTCAATTTTTCTATAAGGGACTGGTAAGATGAGTAATCTTTTTTTTGAAGATATTTTAGAAGACGTCTTCTGTGTCCTATCAATTTTAAGAGACCGCGTCTCGAGTTAAAATCCTTCGGAAATTGCTTAAAATGTTCCGTAAGCGCTTCGATTCTCCTGGTTAATAATGCAATCTGAACCTCTGGAGATCCTGTATCATTTTGATGTCTTCCAAAATTCTGTTTTATGTTTTCTTTTACTACCTTCTCTAACATTTTCTTTTCTCCTTCTTCTCTTAGGCACAAGTGTTAAAAATCATAGATTTGCTATCTTAGTATATATTTTTTTTTATTTTCTGTCAATGAATTATTATAAACTGGCGATATCCTTCCTGAAATACATGCCGTCAAAATGAATTTTCGAAACCCCTTCATAGGCCTTTTCCCTTGCTTCTTCAAGGGTATTACCAAATCCCACAACATTCAATACTCTTCCTCCAGTAGTAATAAATCTATCTGATTGCTTTTTCGTTCCAGCATGAAAAATTACTACGCCTTCAGGTAAAGATCCTATATCTATAGGTACGCCAGTATTATATTCCCCTGGATAACCACCGGATGCAATTACAACATCAACTGCTGATTCTTCCCTCCATTTTATTTGAATATTTCTCAATCGACCTTCTATTGCTAATTCTATTATTTCAAGAATACTACTTTCCATTCTCGGCAAAATAACTTCGGTTTCTGGATCTCCAAACCTCACATTATATTCAAGGACTTGGGGTCCATTTTTGGTTATTATCAATCCAAAATAAACAACACCACAATACTCAACTGATTTCTTTTGTAATCCTTTTATTGTAGGAATAACAATTCTTTTTTCTATTACCTTTTCAATCTCTGGAGAACAAATTGGCACAGGGCTATAACATCCCATGCCTCCTGTATTTGGACCAGTATCATTTTCATAGATCTTTTTATAGTCCCTCGCAGGTGCCAAAGGGACAAAATTCTCCCCATCTGTAATAACAAGGTATGATAACTCTTGGCCTGACAGAAACTCTTCAATAACAACCCTGTTGGATGTTTGTGAGAATACACGCTTCTCAAAAATATTCTCAAGAAAATTTGCGGCTTCCTGAAAATCATTTACAATACCTACACCCTTACCTGCAGCAAGTCCATCAAACTTAATAACAACAGGATATTGCACCTTCTCAATAATTTTTTTTGCTGTACTGAAGTTATCGGCCACAAAGAATCCTGCTGTAGGAATCTCATTTTCCAGCATAAATTCTTTTGCCCATATCTTGGATGATTCGAGGGTGGCTGCTTTTTTATTCGGACCAAAAATTTTCAGCCTTTTCTTATGGAAAATATCAACAATCCCATCTGCAAGTGGCAATTCTGGTCCAACAATGGTAAGGTCTATTTTTTCTCTTTTGGCGAATGCAGCAATTTCTTGATGATTTTCAATTGGTATGTTAACAAGATTTGCTATCTCACTTATACCACCATTACCGGGAATGGCATAAATTGTACCTGAAATAAGTTCAGAGGCAACCTTCCAGCATATCGCATGTTCTCTACCATTACCTCCAATCACAAGAATTTTCATATCAAAGATTAAATCCCATTATAATATCTGTTATTCTCCTATTATCCTTGTATCCTCATCAAGATATATACCTCTGAGATTCATTTCAAGTGCATGGGGTGCAGGCGAGGCCTCGAACCCTGTTTCCTTGGTTATTTTTCCTTCATTGATTAACTTTACAAGATGCTGATTAAATGTCTGCATACCTGTTTCTTTGTCAGCAGAGATTGCACTTGGTATCTTCCCAAGGTTGTCTTCAAGAATTAGCCTTGATATAATCGGAGTTACAACCATTATTTCACACGCCGGAAGCATACCCGTACCATCTTTTTTTGGAAGAAGCCTTTGACAGCAGGTTGCCTTAAGATTGTAGGCAAGAATTTTTCTAATCATATCATGCTGATCCTGAGGGAAAAAATCAAGAATTCTGTTTATGGTTGTAAGTGTATCAACTGTATGAAGGGTACTGAAAACAAGATGTCCTGTTTCGCATGCCCTTATTGCAGCCTCAAATGTTTCAGGATCCCTTAACTCTCCTATTAAAATTATATCAGGATCTTCACGAAGCACCCTTTTTAATGCATCATGAAATGTAAGAGTATCAAGGCCAACCTCGCGCTGATTGATAAGACAATTTTTATCAGTATAGACAAATTCAATAGGGTCTTCTATTGTTATAATATGAAGCGCCTGTCTGCTCTGATTTATATATTCAATCATAGCAGCAAGGGTTGTTGACTTTCCACAACCAGTTGGCCCTGCGATAAGAACTAAACCAGTTTGGGAATCAGATATATTTGCAAGTACAGCAGGTAATCCGAGTTCTTCAAATGAAGGGATAAATGATTTTATCCTTCTCATCACTATACCAACATTTCCCCTTTGCCTGAATACATTAACCCTGAATCTTCCTGTCTGGGGATTTTCTGTTGCAAGATCCATTTCCATCTGCTCGAGGAAAAGTTTTTTCTGATTATCGTTCATAATGCTTAATGCATAATCTTCGGTATCTTTTCGAGTTAGAACTTCTTCGTCAGACATCTCTTTCAGTACTGTTTTTATCCTTACAAATGGCTTTCTTCCAACCTTGAGATGAAGGTCTGATGCATCAAGATCTGCTACCTTTTTCAGCAATCTTTCAATGTTCATCCTCTGATTTTCTCCAATTCTCAAGTTCTTCCATTGCAGTAGTTAAAACATCAGAGACATTATCAGATCCTGAAAGCGAACCCTTTGCGAGCATTTTATGGGCACTATCAGCAAGTTTCAATACAAGGCGATAAATATTTTCCTTTTTATCATATCTATCAAGAATTTCCAGGGATTTTCTCATTGTTTTTACTCCACCATTTGAATAACAGCCATTTTACTTGCATCTCCAGAACGACAACCTATCTTTATAATTTTTATGTATCCACCATTTCTTTCCTTAAACTTCTGACCAAGTTCAATAACCATAGCCGTAGTTTCAGGGTGATTAAGATAGGCATTAATCTTTCTTATACTTGCAAGATCTTTTGTTTTACCAGTGGTAATCAATTTTTCAACAACTCTTTTCAATTGTTTTGCCTTTGCTTCTGTTGTTATAATTCTCTTATTCTGGATAAAACTTATAGCCATATTCCTGAGTAAACTTTTTCGATGAGATTTATTCCTGCTGAATTTACGAATATCTTTTTTATGCCTCATGTCTGCTCCGAGTCGGATAAATCCTCTTTCAATTTATAACCTTTCTTTTCAAGAATTTCTTCAATCTCCTGCAATGATTTTTTCCCGAGGTTTTTTATCTCACTAAACTTCTCTTTTGGCATTTCAAGTAAATCCCTTAATACATTGATTTTGTATAATTTAAGAGCATTAACAACCCTGGTAGAAAGTTTCAAATCCGTAATAGGGATATCAAGATCATCAACAATATGCTTTTTTAATTCTGATTTCTGCTGATGAGATATTAGCTGTTGACTGTTAATTTTCATAAAATGACTGTTAAGAATATCTGTGGCAACTACCACTGCATCATATGGTGTCACAGCACCATTCGTCCAGATATCAACGAGTAATTTTTCATAATCAACAAGCGGACCCACCCTTGTATTCTCAACAGAGAATGTAACCTTTTTTACAGGACCATAAATACCATCAATAAGTATCATATCAACAGGAACATCTTTCCTTAAAAGTTTTATCTTCTCAACCGGAAGATAGCCCCTGCCGGATGTTATTTCAAAATCAATAGTAAGTTCTTGTGATGGATCAATAGTGGCAATATGCAGATCCCCATTGATAATTTCAACGCTTCCATCAGTTATCAAATGTTTTGCACAAATCTCAGAAATACCAGAAATTGTTACAGAACATCTATGTGGGAATTCAGAAATTACTGGTTTGCATATCACCTGCTTTAGATTTAGAACAATCTGCGTAACATCTTCTTTTACACCAGGAATCGTTGAAAATTCATGGTGCACACCTGATATCTTAACACCTGTTATCGCGACCCCTTGAACAGAAGAAAGAAGCGCCCTTCTTAAAGAATTACCAATCGTTACACCGAAGCCCCTTTCAAGAGGTTCAACAATTAACTGTCCATAATTTGTTCTGTATGTTTCCTCCTGCCATATTATCTTTGTTGGAAACAAAAATTCAATACCTTTTTCTTCCATAATCTCCACCTCACTTTGAATAGAAGTTGACTATGAGATGCTCATCAACAGAAACACTTATTTCATCCCTTGTTGGGAGTCGAACAATCTTTGCCTTTAACTGTTTATCTGAAGATTCAAGCCATGCAGGTACTGGAATAGATCTTCCATTTTCAATTGCCTGCTTTGCCAGTTCAGAATATCTCGAATTTTCACCAACACTTATCTCGTCTCCAACCTTTAATTGATAAGAAGGTCTGTTTACCCTCTTTCCATTAACAAATATATGACCGTGTATAATTGCCTGCCTTGCCATTCTGCGCGAAAAAGCCCAGTTCAGTTTATATACAACATTATCAATACGACATTCAAGAAAACATAAAAGTATTTCCCCTGTTACCCCTTTTGACTTTTTTGCCATTGAAAAATAGCGGCGAAATTGCTTTTCCAGGACTCCATAGTATGTCTTAACCTTATTTTTCTCGCGCATCTGTATTCCATATTCAGATGTCTTTGGTAAGGTCATACCTTTTCGTTGTTTCCTCGGATCGAGTGGACATTTATCACTTTCACACCTTCTCCCTTTTAGGTATAATTTTTCAGCATTTCGCCTGCAAACCATACACATAGGTTTACCAATTCTTGCCATATTACTCCTTTTTATAATTATTTACAGTACTTCATTAATACCCAGTAGCCAGTAAAACTCTAACAGGTGTCCATCATTACAAAATAAAAAGTTAAACTTCTTATCTACGTTTTTATACTTTTCTGCGATTAGGAGGTCTACAACCATTATGTGGAATTGGCGTCACATCCTTAATTGCAGTCACATTGAGTCCAGCAGTTTGAAGTGCTCTAATAGCGGTTTCACGACCTGGACCAGGACCCTTAACCATTACCTCGACCTCTTTCATATTAACCAGGTTTTGAACCTTCTTCGCGACATTTTCGGCAATCAACTGTGCTGCAAAGGGAGTTCCTTTTCTCGTTCCCTTAAACCCAACAACACCTGCACTTGACCATGCCACAACCTTTCCTTCAGGATCAGTAATGGTTATAATAGTATTATTAAAACTTGCATTGATATGAGCTACTCCTCTCGGAATAGTAATATGTTTCTTCCTTTTTTTAGTATATTTCTTCTTTTCCTTCTCTGCCATGTTTACTCCTTAATAAATGTTAAATAATATCCCTTAATCATTGGCTTTATTTTTATTCTCTGTCCGTTTTTATGGCTTTCCTCGCTGATTTATCTCTTATTACACCTACTGTCTTACGCGGACCTTTTCTGGTTCTCGCATTTGTCCTTGTTCTTTGGCCTCTTACAGGTAGTGAACGTCTATGTCTTACACCTCTATAACAATTAATATCAATAAGACGACTAATATTACTGCTAATTTCTCTCCGAAGGTCTCCCTCAATCTTAAAATTCTGCTGAACAAAACCAGAAATTTTACCTATTTCTTCCTCTGTAAGCTCCTTTATTCTCTTATCAGGATTTATTCCTGTTGCTTTAATAATTCTTTCTGCAGTTGATTTCCCAATACCATAGATATAGGTCAAACCAACAGCAACCTTCTTTTCATTTGGAATTTCTACACCAAGAATACGTGCCATTAGTAAACCTCCTTATCCCTGTTTCTGTTTGTGTTTTGGCCCATCCTGAGGATTTTTACAGATTACCATAACCGTACCTCTTCTTTTTATTATCTTGCATTGTGGGCAAATTTTCTTTATTGACGCACGAACCTTCATATATCCTCCTATAATCGTTTAATAATTCTTCCACGTGTTATATCATATGGTGAAATTTCTACAATAACCTTATCGCCTGGAATAATTTTAATATAATGAAGCCGCATTTTCCCACACAGGTGCGCATTTATTCGCATACCATTTTCAAGATCAACTATAAAACTCGTTCCAGGTAATGCCTTATTTATTGTACCTGTAAGAATAACCTTGTCTGTTTTCTTATCCATTAATTAACGCTCGTAAGAATTTCAAACCCATTTTTCTTAACAAGTACTGTATTTTCAAAATGCGCAGATGGAAGTCCATCCGCTGTTATTACAGTCCAACCATCAGGTAAAATCTTTAAATCCGGCTTACCCATGTTAATCATTGGCTCAATTGCAATTACCATGTTTTCCTTTAACTTAAAACCTGTATGCGGAATTCCAAAATTTGGAATCTCTGGTTCCTCATGAAGATTTTTTCCAATACCATGTCCTGCAAATTCACGAACAACACTAAAATTATGTTTTTCAACAAATGTTTCTATCTCCCAGCCAATATCTCCTGTTCTACATCCATCCTTTACCTTTGATATTCCTCTATCTAATGATTTCTCGGTAACCTCGATTAACCGCCTTACTTCTGTACTTATCTGACCAACGCCAACTGTTAAAGCACAATCACCCATATATCCATCTTTTATTATCCCAAGGTCTATAGAAACTAAATCTCCTTCCTTAATATATTTATTTTTTGAAGGAATTCCATGTACAACCTCTTCATTAACTGATATACATATAAGACCTGGATACCCTCCATAGCCCAAAAATGCACTTTTCACATGTTCTTTTTCCATTAAGGTTCCTGCAAATTCTGAAATATCAAATGTTGTCATACCTTCTTTCAAAAACTCAGAAACCTGGATTAGGATTTTTTTACTGAGTTTACAAGCAATCCTAATTTTCTCAACCTCATCAGGCCTTTTTATTCCCATAGTTTAAGCCCTTCAATTCTATTCACAATATTATCAAGATTGTCCTCAACACAGATAGTATATACTCTGTGTTTACCCTGATAGTAATTAACCAACGGGCTGGTTTCATTTCTGAAAACTTCTAATCTTCTTGAAATAACCTCTGGTTTATCATCATCTCTCTGTATTAATTCTCCCCCACATATATCACATACACCATTTTTCTTGGGTGGGATATTCTTTAGATGATAAATTGCCCCACAGTTTTTGCAAATTCTCCTCAAAGATAACCTTTCTATTAACACACTATCCTGCGCTATAAGATTTAATAGCACAATATTACTATCTTCATCTATAACCCTGTCAAACATTTCTGCCTGAGAAAGATTTCTGGGAAAACCATCCATTATAAATCCCCTTGATGCATCATCCTGTTTAACCCTTTCACTAAGAGCCTCAAATACTATGCTATCAGGAACAAGTTCTCCTTTTCTCATAAATTCTTCTGCCTTATTGCCAATCGGTGTTGATCTTTTTACATTATCTCTCAAAAGATCCCCAGTAGAAATAAGTGGCATCTTCAATCTTTCAGCCAGAATTTTCCCTATTGTACCTTTTCCAATACCAGGCGGTCCAAACAAAATAATAATATTTTTCATCTTGCCCGCGCCTTTTTCAAAAATCCTTCGTAGTGTCGCATTATAAGATGAGATTCAATCTGCCTAAGAGTCTCAAGTATAACAGAAACCACAATAAGAAGCCCTATACCTCCAAACATACTTGCTATAAGATATGGTATCTTAAACATATGCATAATAATATATGGAAATATTGCGATCGCAGTAAGCATTAAGGACCCTGGAAGGGTCAATCTTCCAAGTATTTTCTCAAGATATTCCTCAGTTGCCTTACCGGGTCTTATCCCTGCGACAAATCCACCGTATTTTTTCAAATCATCTGATACGTGTTCAGGATTAAAAATCACGCTCGCATAAAAATAGCAAAAACCAATAGTTAAAAGAGCATACAGAACCATTCCCCAACCAGAAGCAGGATTAAGAATATTTGCAAGATGCTGCAGAAATGGTTTATTTGTAAACCTTAATATCGTTGAAGGAAAGGTTAAAAAAGAAACAGCAAAAATCAAAGGAAGTACCCCTCCTGGATTAACTTTAATCGGTAGATAAGTTGTCTGTCCACCATAAACCCTTCTTCCAACAACTCTTTTTGCATATTGTATAGGAATTCTTCTTTCTCCTTCGTTCAGCATTATTGCTGCGCCAACAACAATAAACATTAAAGCCAGCATCAATACAATAAGTCCTACATTTATTTCTCCTGCACTAACAAGCTGCACCGTCTGATGCACTGCTGTTGGCATTCTTGAAAGAATGCTCGCAGTAATGATAAGAGATATTCCATTACCTATACCCTTTTCAGTAATTTGCTCTCCAAGCCACATAAGAAAAACAGTTCCAGCAGTTAATGTTATCGTGGCTGTGATTCTGAAAAGCCAGCCAGGTGAATTCACCATAACAACACCATCAAAATGTGCAGGGTTTTCGAGCCAGGCACTCACAGCAAAACCTTGAAATAAACAAAGTATTACTGTCCCATATCTTGTCCACTGGGTTAGCTTCCTTCTTCCCTCCACACCACTTCTTAACATATGTTCAAAAAATGGAAATATTGAAGCAAGAAGTTCAAGTATAATTGAAACACTTATATAAGGCATTATGCCAAGAGCAAAAATTGTCGCATTACTTAATGCACCACCTGCGAATAAATCAGCAATACCGAATAATGTCCCTGGTATTCTATCAAAAAAAGATGCAAGTGCTTTACCATTAATTCCGGGAACAGGAATATAACAACCAAATCTATAAACCGTCAAAAGCGCTATAACAATGAGTATCTTACGCTTTAGATCAGGAACTTTAAGAGTATCTTTGAATGCTGTAATCATTTTTTGATGATGGTAATTTTTCCGCCAGATTTTTCTATCAAATTTCTGGCTTTTTCTGAAAAAGAATGCGCACAAACATTAAAAGATTTATTAATTTTCCCTTCGCCAAGAATCTTAACAATACAATTTTGATTTTTTATGATACCTTTTTCTGCAAGGGTTTCAGGAGAAACCGTCTCGCCGGAGTCAAACTTCTGATTAATCCGATTAATGTTCACAACACTAATCTTGATTTTTTCTGGATGATTAAAACCTCTCTTTGGTAGTCTTCGTACAAGTGGCATCTGTCCACCTTCAAAATCGCCAACACGATGGTAACCTGAACGTGACTTATGCCCTTTATTTCCACGGGTTGATTGACCGCCATGTCCGGAACTTTCTCCTCTTCCAAGTATCTTTCTTCTATGTTTACTGTGAGGGGATGCCTTAAGATTGTGGATTTTCAACACTTTTATTCTCCTTTAATTCCATAAATTTCAATGCCTTACACGTCGCATTGAGAACATTTATTGTACTCGTTGAACCTATTACCTTACAAACAGCATCTCTAACGCCAAAAACCTCGAGGATCGCTCTCATTGTTTTACCGGCGACAAGGCCATGACCTTTTGGTGCTGGTTTAAGAATTACATATGATGCCCCATACTTAGCATCAACAGAACTTTTTATTGTCGTACCCTTCAATGATATACGCATTCTATTTCTGTTTGCTTTTTCACGTGCTTTACGTATTGCCTCAGGGACCTCAGATGCTTTACCAACACCAAAACCAGCCTCTCCTTTTTGGTTTCCACAGGCAATTACTGCTCGAAATTTCAAACGCTTTCCACCTTTGGTTACCTTTGTAACCCTTCGGATTTCAATCACAACTTCCTTTTCTTCAATTGCACCTTCTTGTTCAATCTCTTGGATAAGTTCATCACCGGCTAAAATTTTAAACCTCCTTGTCGTGCACCATCTGCAAACGCCTTAACTCTTCCACCATAACGATATCCACCCCTATCAAAAACAACATTTTCTATATTCATACCTTTTGCAGATTCTGCAAGTAGTTTACCCACAAGAAAAGCACCTTTTACATTGCCACCTTTCTCATCTGGTTTTGCAGAATCCTTAAACTGTTTTGATAATGATGAAACTGTTAAAAGTACCCTATTTGGTTGAATATCATCAATAACCAACGAACCATAGATGTGTTTCAGACCCCTGAAAATAACCAGTCGAGGTCGTCCTGCATCTCCCTTTATTTTTTTTCTTATACGAGTATGCCGAATTTTTCTTTTTTTTTCTGAATTTAGTTTCATAAATACTCCCTTATTTCTGTGTACCAACAGCGGCTTTACCAACCTTATGCCTTACATATTCACCTGCATATCTAATTCCTCTTCCCTTGTATGGCTCAGGTGGAAAGATATTCCTGACACGCGCAACAAAATCCCCGAGAAGTTCTTTGTCATATGACGAAAACTTCATCACTGTGTTCTTCTCAATCTGTACTGTTATCGGCCCCGGAATATCAACCTCAACAGGATGTGTAAAACCCAGATTCATTATTAGATTATTGCCCTTTACCTCTGCCTTAAATCCAACTCCGTGTATCTCGAGAACCTTTTCAAATCCAGATGTAACTCCTTTTATTCTGTTAATAATTAATGTCCTTAAAAGACCTTGAAGTGCATCCGTCTTGCGAAATAATCTTCTGAACCTCGGGGTTTCCTGAACAGTATTTATTATCTGAATTTTTCTATCCTGAACAACAACCTCGAGATTATCAAAAATATTCTGCGTAATCTTCCCTTTTGGGCCATCAATCAAAATTTGTCTGTCCTTTATTGAAACATTTACCTTATCAGGTATCTCTATAAATTTTTTTCCTAAGCGTCCCATAATATTCCCCTACCATATGTAAAATAAAAGTTCTCCTCCAACATTTAGTTCTGAAGCTTTTCGGCTACTTAATATCCCTTTTGATGTACTCAATACAGCAATACCTGAATCCTGTCTACGTCTGCTTATTTTCTCAACTGACATATAAATCCTCTGTCCAGGTTTGCTTATCTTTCGAACCTTAAGTATTGCAGGTTTTTTATTAAGATAAAGAAGATGTATACGTAATACTTTATTCCCATTATTCTCAATAATTTCCCAATCCTTAATATAATTTTCTTCCTTAAGCACCGCAAGAATTCCCTCTCTTATTTTTGACCACGGCATATCACAATACGGCTTAAGAACAATATTGGCATTCTTCAATCTTATAATCATATCTGCTACAGGATCTGACATAACCATTATCCCCCCTTACCAACTGGCTTTCACAACACCAGGAATTTCACCCTGGGATGCAAGTTGTCTAAAACAAACACGACATAATCCAAACTTTCTGATGTATCCTCTCGATCTTCCACATCTCCAGCAGCGATTTTTTTTCCTCACCTTAAACTTTGGTTCTTTCTTCATTTTTTCAAAAAAACATTTTCGAGCCAAATCTATCCCTCCCTTATAGGTAAACCAATTAACCTCAAAAGTTCCCTCGCATGTTCAACCTTTTTCGCATTCGTACATATAGTAATGTTCATGCCTCGAACCTTATATATCGTGTTATAGTCAACCTCAGGAAAAATAACCTGTTCTTTTATACCCAGGGTATATGACGAATGTTGATCAAATGAATCTGCACTTAGCCCATTAAAATCTTTTACCCTCGGTAAAGCGGCTGTTATCATCCGATCAAGGAATTCATACATCCTTTCGCCTCTTAATGTTACCATAACGCCACATATATCTCCTTTACGAAGATTAAATGCAGAAATAGATTTTTTGCCCCTTGTAATAACAGGCCTTTGTCCTGAAATTAAAGATATTTCCTTCTGAACAGATTCAATCGCTTTCGCATCTTTGTTGTCCTTACCAACACCAACATTTATTACGATCTTTTCGATACGGGGTACCTGCATCTTGTTTTTGAAGTTAAATTTTTCCATCATTGCAGGCACAACATTTTCTCTGTAATTTTTCTTAAGTCGCGCTTCCATTACTTTTCCTCCACCATCTCGCCACACTTTTTACAATAACGTACCTTTGTCCCATCCTCCATTATTCTTATTCCTGGTCTTGTTCTTCTGGAACACTTCATACAAAACAATTGTACATTACTTATGGAAATCGGTTTCTCTATGGTCTGTATACCACCCTGTCTATCAATTTTTTTCGGCCTCGTCGCCTTCTTTACAAAATTCACACCTTCGATAAGAACCCTGCTCTTATCAGGAAATACCTTTATTACTCTTCCCTTTTTGCCAACATCCTTACCTTTTGTAACAACCACAAAATCATTCTTCTTTATCAAAAAACCCATGTTATAGTACCTCCGGAGCAAGTGAAACAATCTTCATAAATTTTGCATCCCTTAGTTCACGGGGTACTGGACCAAAAACCCTTGTGCCACGGGGATTTAGATCATCATCTATTATCACTGCACAATTTCTGTCAAATTTAAGATAAGAACCATCTGGCCGTTTTATGGGTGCTTTTGTCCTTACAATTACTGCTTTCACAACCTGCTTTTTTTTAACGATGCCATCTGGTAGGGCATCCTTAACATTAGCCCTTATAACATCTCCAACTTTTGCGTATTTTCTTTTTGAATGTCCAAGGACCCCGATAACGCTTATTTTTCTCGCACCAGTATTGTCCGCTACCTCAAGTATTGTTCTCACCTGCACCATTTGTAACTCCTTTATCCTTTACATCTGACTTTTTCAGTATATCTACAACCTTCCATCTCTTTGTTTTACTCAAAGGCCTGCATTGTTTAATTAAAACAACATCTCCATTCTTACTCATATTTGTCTCATCGTGAGCATAGAATTTGTTTCTCTTACGAACAACCTTAAGATATAAAGGGTGTCTAGCCAATGTCTCAACAAGAATAACACGTGTTTTATCCATCTTATCACTTATAACCACACCCTTTTTTTTAATTCTAATTTTCTGACTATTACTTTGCACCATTTGTACCCCTTTGATTTTTCATTCTTTTTTGTTGTATAAGGGTATTTAACTGCGCTATGTCTTTACGAAGATTTCGCAGTATACGAACATTCTTCATCTGCCCGAGACGCACCTGGACTCTCTGGTCAAATAAACGCTTTGCAACTTCCATCCTTTTCTGCTCGAGTTCCTGAATGCTTAATTCTTTTAATTCATCAAAATCTTGTTTTTTCATTGGACTTCCCGTTTTATTATTTTTGTCTCGACAGGCAATTTATAAGAAGCAAGACGAAGTGCCTCTATTGCCACATCAGATGAAACACCTGCTATCTCAAATAGAACCCTTCCTGGTAGTACTATTGCCTCCCATCCAGCAACATCTCCCTTTCCCTTACCCATTCTTGTTTCTGCCGGCTTTTTTGTAAAGGGTCTGTCAGGAAATATACGAATCCATAGTTTACCTTTTGCCTTAAGATGATGAGTAATTGCTATACGGGCTGCTTCAATCTGGTTATTTTTCAGACGACCTGGCTGTAAGGCCTGTAATCCGAAATCACCAAAATAAATTGTTGATCCCCGGGTTGCTTTACCCTTTGTTCTGCCCCTCTGTACCTTTCTGTATTTTACCCTTTTTGGCATTAATGGCATTTTTACCTCTCCTCGAAACCCTGGCCTCTTTTTCAGAATGCGGTACTTCCACATTCAAAGATTCACCAGAAATATCCTGATTCATTTGTTCTTGTCCATTGAAAACTTCACCAAGAAAAATCCATACTTTTACCCCAATACAACCAAATTTTGTTATTGCTGTTGAGGTTGCATAGCTTATTTTTGCCCTCAGAGTATGAAGAGGAACTTTTCCTTTGATGTAAAGTTCTGATCTTGAAATTTCTGCCCCACCAAGTCGTCCCCCAACCCTTACCTTTATCCCGAGAGAACCTGATTGTAAACTCAAACCCATGGCTTTTTTTATTGCTACCCTGTGAGGAACCCTACGCTCAAGTTGCATTGCAATACTATCTGCTATAAACTGGGCATCCTGACCTGGATTTTTTACTTCCTTTACATCAACATCTACCATCTGTTTTTTCATCTTTTCGTGAAGTTCATCTTTTAATGATTTAATTTCCGCCCCCTTACGGCCAAAAACAACTCCTGGCCTGGGGCTATATAGATTTATTGTTATTTTTTCAGCAATTTTTTCAATATCAATTCTTGTTACTGAACCCCGTGGAAACCTCTGAAAAAGGTATTTTCTCATCTCAACATCTTCTTTGAGAAAATCCTTAAAACTCTTATCATCTGCAAACCAGAAAGATCTCCATCTTTCTGTAATACCAAGTCTAAGCCCTATTGGATTTACCTTTTGTCCCATATATATTCCTCTTATTGATTTGAGATTCTGGAATCTCTTCTAAAATTACCTTGAGATGAGAAAGCTTTTTCTGGATTACAACAGCCCTTCCCATTGGGGCTGAACGCATTCTTTTCATTCTCGGACCTTCGTCTATTAATAAGTTTTTTACGTACCATAACTTTTGTTCAGGTTTTTTTTGCCCTGCATTTGAAAGAGCAGATTTTATAAGTTTTCTGATAATAACTGCCCCGCTATTCGGGATATTCTTAAGCACTTCGATTGCAGATTCTGCTTCTTTGTTGATAACAACCGGCCTTAGATAGCGCAACTTCCTCGGACTCACTCTCGCAAATTTTGTTTTTGCTATTACCTCCATCACGTCTTCTCCGTTGTTCTCTCAGTATGAGCACCATGTCCATGAAATATCCTTGTAGGTGCAAATTCTCCAAGTTTATGTCCAACCATGTTCTCGGTTACATAAACATTGATAAATGTTTTTCCATTATGAACAGCAAATGTATATCCCACAAACTCAGGGATTATTGTTGAACGCCTCGACCATGTTTTAATGGGTTCTTTTTTTCCTTTTTCCGTCATTTTATCAATCTTCTCAAGCAAAATCTTATCAACAAAAGGACCTTTCTTCAGTGATCTCATTCCCTATGCTCCTATTTTTTCCTTCTTTGAACAATAAACTTATTTGAATATTTTTCAGGGTTGCGTGTCTTATAACCCTTTGTAGGTTTTCCCCATGGTGTTTGAGATATATTACCTTTGCCTCTTCCTTCACCACCCCCATGAGGATGATCAACAGGGTTCATCGCAACACCCCGTACAGTAGGTCTTATTCCAAGCCACCTTGTTCTTCCAGCTTTACCGAGTGAAACGTACTTGTGTTCAGGATTGCTAACCCTTCCAATAGTCGCCATACACTCAAGAGAAATTAACCTTACCTCTCCTGATGGAAGTTTTACAGACGCAAAACGGTCTCCCTTTGTTACCAGCATCGCAGAACATCCTGCTGCTCTTACAATCTGTCCGCCTTTACCAGGTTGAAATTCAATATTAGAAATCTCTGTCCCCTCTGGAATCCTTGAAAGGGGTAATCTGTTTCCTGGAAATAATTGCGCGTTCTCGCCACAGAAAATCCTTGCTCCAACATTCAAGCCAGCAGGTGCAATGATATATGCCTTTTGACCATTAACATACTGAATTAATGCTATTCTCGCGGTTCTGTTAGGATCATACTCAATACTGAGAACCTTTGCCTCAATTGGTTTTCCCTTAAAATCAATTATTCTGTATAGTTTTTTATGTCCACCGCCATGATGTCGAACAGTTATCCGACCAGTATTATTTCTTCCACCTGTTTTCTTCTTCCCGAAAACAAGTTTTTTTTCTGGCTTGTGTTTTGTTATTTCCTTAAAATCAGGAAGTATTGCATGCCTCTGGGCATTGGTAACTGGTTTTAATTTACGTAATGGCAATTTTATCTCCTTCTTTTAATGTTACAATCGCCTTCTTATATGATGGTTTATATCCTTCTTGAGACATACGGTATCTTCTTTTCTTACCTGGCATATTAACAATTGCTACAGAAACAACTGAAACCTTATAGATCTGTTCAATTGCCATTTTTATCTGATATTTTTTTACATTTTTTGGAACAACAAATAGATACTTATTTTCAGCCGAAAGGGCAGTCGCTTTTTCCGTTATACGTGGATATTTTATTATTGTGTATGGATTAAACATTTCTTTCTCCAGAGCAAATATCAGACAAGGAAGAAAAAACTTCTGATTGGGCAATAATGCAATCGTTGTTTAATAAAACATAAGTATTTATTTGGTCTACATAACAATATGAAAGATTCTCTATATTTCTAATGCATCTTATAAAACTAATTCTATCTTGAAAATTTTTATTAAGCACAACTAAAATCTTATTCCCTAAAAACCCAGTTTTGTGAAGGAAATTATAAAATATTTTTGTCTTCGGTTGTTTAATGTCATCTGTTGATACATTAATCAGTATCAGTTTATCCTCAAGAATTCTTGTTTTTAATACATCTTTCAAGGCAATATTTTTCATTTTTTCTGGAAGCCGCTGGCTATAATCCCTATTCTTTGGACCGAAAACAATTCCTCCATGCCTCCAGACAGGAGTTCTAATAGAGCCAACCCTCGCTCTTCCAGTGCCCTTCTGTCGCCATGGTTTTCTTCCAGATCCAGATACCTCACTCCTTGTTTTTGTTGATGCATTTCCCTGTCGTTGGTTTGCAAGAAAAGCAACAACATATCTGTGAATCACATCCATATTTGGATTAAAATCCTCTATTTGAATGTTTTCGCTCCTAACCTTTTCACCTGCTAAATTATAAACCCGAATTTCCTTCATTTTGTCCTCTGTTTCTTGATTGCATATCTTACAAAAACAATACCATTTTCTCCACCTGGTACTGCACCTTTTACCATCACAATGTTTTTATCAGGAATAATCTTACAAATCTTTAGATTCTGTACACTTACATTTGCATTACCCATATGTCCTGCCATTTTTTTTCCTTTCAAAACCCTTTGAGGACTTCCTCCACCTATTGAACCTGGTTTTCTATGTTGCATAGAACCTCTAGATGCTGGCCCACCCTTAAAGTTATGTCTTTTTACAACCCCCTGGAATCCTTTACCTATTGATTTTCCACATACATCGACATATTCGCCTTCCTTAAAAATAGAAATATCAATCCTTTGCCCAGTAGAAAAATTTGAAACATCACCTTCATTAATCCTTATTTCTCTTAGGTATTTCAAAGGAAGTAGATTAGCCTTTTTACAATGTCCGACAGCAGGTTTTTTTGATTTCTTTTCAGGAATCTCCTGGTATCCTATTTGAATACTATAATACCCATCCACGTCTTTTGTCTTTATCTGTGTTATAAAACATGGCCCTATTTCAAGCACAGTAACAGGAATCATATTGCCATTTTCTTCCATAATCTGCGTCATTCCTAATTTTTTTCCAAGTAGTCCCATCGACATAATCACTCCAGTTTCATTTCAACATCAACACCAGCAGGCAGGTTAAGATGGCTTAAAGCATCAACCGTCCTGGTGCTCGGATCAAGTATATCTATCAATCTTTTATGTGTACAAAGTTGAAATTGCTCACGGCTCTTTTTGTTAACATGAGGAGATCTCAAAACAGTATAAATCTGTTTTCTTGTGGGCAGAGGCATCGGGCCAACAATTCTAACACCAGTGCTCTGCGCAATCTCAACAATCTGCTTCACGGATTCATCAAGAATCCTGTGATCGAAACTTTTTAACTTAATTCTTATTCGTTTTTTCTCCATATATTACCTCAAGAAATGATTTCAGTAATTGCTCCAGAACCAACTGTTCTTCCACCTTCTCTTATAGCAAACCTTAACCCTTTCTCCATCGCTACTGGCATTATTAACTCTGCTTCCATCTCTATATTATCCCCAGGCATCACCATCTCTACTCCTTCAGGCAACTTTATAGTACCTGTCACATCTGTTGTCCTAAAAAAGAATTGAGGCCTGTATCCATTAAAAAATGGAGTGTGCCTTCCGCCTTCTTCCTTCTTCAATACATATACCTGAGCTTTGAACTTCTTATGCGGAGTTATACTACCAGGCGCCGCTATTACCATTCCCCTCTCTATCTCTTCCTTCTCTATACCCCTTAATAATAACCCTACATTGTCTCCTGCCTCTGCTTCATCTAATATCTTCCTGAACATCTCTACACTGGTAACTACTGTCTTGGTTATACCTTCCCTTAACCCTATTACCTCTACCTCTTCACCCGCCTTTATCCTTCCCCTCTCTACCCTGCCTGTCGCTACTGTACCTCTCCCTGTTATCGAAAATACATCCTCCACAGCAAGCAAAAACGGCTGGTCTACCGCCCTCACTGGCTCTGGTATATAACTGTCTACAGCATCCATCAATTGCCATATCGGCCCACATTTACTGCATTCCCTCTTACCACATCCACAACTCAACGCCTCAAGCGCTGAACCTTTTATTACCGGTATCTCTTCTCCAGGAAATTCATACTTGCTCAATAATTCCCTTACCTCTAACTCCACTAACTCTATCAACTCTTCATCCGCCAACATGTCCATCTTATTTAAAAATACCACTATCGCAGGCACCCCTACCTGCCTCGCCAATAGTATATGCTCCCTCGTCTGCGGCATAGGCCCATCAGGCGCACTTACCACCAGTATCGCTCCATCCATCTGCGCAGCCCCAGTTATCATATTCTTTATGTAATCAGCATGCCCAGGACAATCAATGTGCGCATAATGTCGCTTGTCTGTCTCATATTCTATGTGCGATATCTGTATAGTTAATCCCCTCTCCTTCTCCTCTGGCGCCTTGTCTATATCTTCATACTTCAAATGATGCGCCTTACCTAATTTAGATAATACCAGCGTTATCGCACTGCTTAGCGTCGTCTTCCCATGATCTACATGCCCTATCGTCCCTATGTTTACATGCGGCTTGGCCCTTACAAATTTCTCCTTCGCCATGTTTTCCTCCTGGGTTACTAAATCTCTCTTATTTTCTTTAATTGTTCTTCTGAAACCTTTTGATAAGCATAAGGTTCTATTATATAACTTGCTCGGCCCTGTGTCAAGGACCTTATAACTGTTGGGTAATCAAATACTGCGCGAAGTGCTACAAAACCTCGTATTATCTTGTACAAACCCTCATCAATCATTTCTTCAATCTTTCCCCCGCGCATTCCGAGATCTGCAATAATTTCTCCTATATACTCCTGGGGAGTTGTAATCTCTATTCTCATAATCGGTTCAAGAAGCACCGGAGATGCCTTCATATAAGCATCTTTCAATGCAAGAGATGCCGCTATCTTAAAAGCAATATCGTTTGAATCCACAGGATGAAAAGATCCATCCACAAGCACTGCATCAATATTAATAACAGGATATCCGAACATTGGCCCAACCTCCATTGCTTCAATCAATCCCTCTTCAATAGCAGGAATAAACTCTGCGGGAATAACCTGTCCCTTTAGCGAGGTTGTAAACCTGAAGTTTATTCCTTCTAAAGCAGGTTTGATTTCAAGAACAACATGTCCATAATGTCCTTTTCCACCTGTTTGTTTTATGAATTTTCCCTCTCCTTTTGCGGACTTTGTAATTGTTTCTTTATATGCAACCTCAGGCTTACCAAGACGCGCTCCAACATTATACTGTCTTTTCATTCGTTCAATAAGAACTTCTATATGCAACTGTCCCATACCTGAAACAATTGTCTCGCCTGTGTCAGGATCAACTCTTAATTTAAAGGTTGGATCTTCTTCACTAAGTTTCTTTAATGCCTGAAAAACTTTTTCTGAATCTGCCTTTGTTTTGGGCTCAACCTTCATGTTAAGAACAGGCTCAGGAAACTTCATTTTTTCGAGAATAATCGGAGAATCTGCTGAGCTAAGAGTATCTCCTGTGAATGTATCCTTTAATCCAACAAGAGCAACAATATCTCCTGCAGAAGCCATTCCAACTTCCTGTAATTTATTTGCATTAACCTCAAGAATTTTCAGGACTCTTTCCTTACGATTTCTTATCCAGTTATTAAGTTTTATACCAGGAGTGATTTGTCCTGAGTAAACACGAGCATAAATAAGCCTGCCAAAATATATGTCATTAACTACCTTAAAAGCAAAAAGACAAACAGGTTGTTCAATTTCAGGTTTTCTTGATAGAATCTGTTTTGTTTGAGGATCCTCTCCGAAGATTTCTCCTCTATCAACAGGAGATGGTAGATAATCAACTATGGCATCAAGAAGAAGTTTTGTTCCTTTATTTTTAAGAGACGAGCCACAAAAAACAGGATATAATTTTCTGGAAAGTGTTGCTTTTCTAATTGCTTTGCGCAGGGTTTCTGATTCTATCTCAGAATTATGAACATATAACTCCATAATCTTTTCATCGCATTCTGCAACATTCTCAATTAATTGATTTCTTGCTTTCTGCACATCTGCCTTCATGTTATCCGGAACATCTTCAATCACAGCATCATTTTCTGATTCAGTGGGATAGAAAACAGCCCTGTTCTCAATAAGATCAACAATGCCTGAGAAACCAGATTCCATACCAATAGGAAGTTGAAGAACAAGACACCTTGCGCCAAGTTTTCTTTCTATCTGGGAAACCACCCTGTTAATATCTGCCCCTGGTCTATCAAGTTTATTGATATATATTATCTTGGGAATTCCATACCTCTCACTCTGTCGCCAGACAGTTTCAGATTGTGGCTGTACACCTCCCACAGCGCAAAATATTCCAATTGCTCCATCAAGAACCCTAAGAGACCGTTCAACTTCAGCAGTAAAATCAACATGTCCAGGAGTATCAATAATATTTATCTTGTGTTGTCTCCAATAACAGGTTGTTGCAGCAGAACTTATAGTTATTCCTCTTTCTTTTTCTTGATCCATCCAGTCCATTGTTGTTGTACCTTCATCAACATCCCCAATACGATTGATTTTACCAGAATAATACAATATTCTCTCTGTGGTTGTTGTTTTCCCTGCATCAATATGCGCAATAATCCCAATATTTCTTATGTTTTTTATATCAGTCATCGTTAATGTATGCGCCTTTTTTTTTGAAGCAACTTTTATACTCATCTCGTTTTATTTTTTCCTTTTTAATATACAAACACAAACATTTTTATAATATCTTATTTTTTTAGATCAGAAAAGATAAACATTACCAGCGGTAATGGGCAAATGCACGGTTTGATTCAGCCATTTTATGCATCTCCTCCCTTTTCTTCACGCTTGCCCCTTCATTTTTACTTGCATCTATAATTTCTTCGACAAGCCGCTGGTACATTGGTTTTCCTTTGCGGGTTCTTGCTGATTGAAGAATCCATCTTATTGCCAGAGCAAGACTTCTTTTTGGAGCAACCTCAACAGGTACCTGGTATGTTGCTCCTCCAACCCTTCTCGGACGAACCTCAAGACGCGGTTTCACATTGTTCAATGCTCTTCTAAAAACAATAAGTGGATCCTCTTTGGTTTTCTCACCCAGTTCATTAAGACAACTATACATTATTTTTTCAGCCAGAGTTTTTTTTCCATCAACCATAAGGGAATTTATAAATCGCGCGATCTCAAAATCATCATATTTCGGATCCATCAGTACTGTTTTCCTTGGTGTATATTTTCTTCTCGGCATATATTCTACTCCTGTTTTTGTGATTGCGTTACTTGTTCACTTTTAGATCTCTTGGTTCCATAGCGCGAGCGAGATTTTTTTCTTCCCTCAACCTGACCTGCATCAAATGTTCCTCGCACAATATGATATTTTACACCAGGCAAATCCTTTACGCGACCACCTCTCACAAGAACAATTGAGTGTTCCTGAAGATTATGGCCAATCCCCGGTATATATGCAATAACCTCTTTCCCATTGCTCAATCTTACTTTTGCTATTTTTCTAAGGGCCGAATTCGGTTTTTTTGGTGTCATTGTTTTTACATATAGGCATACCCCTCTTTTAAGAGGATTTTTGTCGAGCGCCGTTGATTTCGATTTTTTGATTTTTGGATGTCTCTTAATCCTGATTAATTGATTTATTGTCGGCATTTTCTCCTCCTTCAGTTAGTACAGAAACAGACGATGAAGATCTCTGCTGAAATATTTCATTCGAGGAATCTTCAGGATATTTTTTTTCTTCATTTTCTATTATATGGCTAAAAAAACCAGTCCCTGCCGGAATTAGTTTACCAAGTATGACATTTTCCTTTAATCCTTCTAAACGATCTTCAGCGCCGGTTATCGCTGCATTTGTAAGAACCTTGATTGTCTCCTGAAATGATGCGGCAGAGATAAAACTTTCACTGCTGAGAGCAACACGGGTAATTCCGAGAATCAAAGGTTCATAGGTTGCACGTTTTTTTTCTTTTGGCAGTGAATCATTTATCTGTTGAATCTTCATTCTGTCAATCTCTTCACCTTCAAGAAGATATGTATCTCCGGGATCAGTAATTCGCACCCTTGAAAGCATCTGCCTTATAATAATTTCTATATGCTTATCATTAATACCAACACCTTCAATCCTATACACTTTTTGTATCTCATTCAAAAGATATTCCTGTACCTTTTTCTCGCCCTGGGTTCTTAAAACATCTATCAAAACAGCAGGACCATCGGTAAGTTTTGAACCACTTACAACTTGGTCTCCATCTGCAACAAGAATATGTTTTCCATACGGAACTTTATACTCTTTTACCTGATCTGCATCTCCGATTATTTTGATGATTCTCGCACCCTTTTCTCCTGAACCCAGTGAAACTTTCCCCGCTATTTCACTGAGAATTGCAGGATTTTTCGGGGGTCGCGCCTCAAAAAGTTCAGAAACACGCGGCAACCCACCTGTAATATCCTGAACACGACCAACGACCCTCGGTGCCTTTGCAAGAATATCCCCAGCCAAAACCAACTGACCATCTTCAACAAGTATGTTTGTATTCTCACCAAGATAATGCACACCAACAATTTTCTGTGCAAGAATATCATCTTCATTAACGCGCTGTCCGTCCTTTACAAGAATCTCAGTGTGGATTGGAGCAAGGTATTTCTTTAATTCATTCCCTTGATTATCAAGTATAACAATCTCTGGTTTCAAATCTTCTCTATGAGTTGTAATGAATATCCTGTCATCCTTTTCTAATGCGTTCTCGCCTATTCTTATATCCTTAAGGTTTATCTTTCCTTTTGCTTTTGCTACGATATCTTCAATTATTTCAATCCTCGGTTCCATATCCTCTTGATGTTCTATTACTGTTCTCTTCCAGACACCTGCTGTTATATCCTTTTCTTCTTTTATTGTTTTGCCCGGCACAATGTCTCTATACCGTACCTTACCCTCTTTTTCGGCAATAATCGGCACAGCATAAGGATCCCAGGTTGCAAAAACCTGTTCTTTTTTAACCTTGTCTCCTTCTTTAACATGTAAAATCGTGCCAATGTGAACCGGGTTTGTTTCTATCTTCCGACCCCTATCATCATACACATCAACACTACCTTCCCTGCTTAAAACAACCAGTTTCTCGTTCCTATCTTTTACACATTTCAAGCCAGGAGAAAATTTTATTTCTCCCTCGCTATGACTTATAATCCTTGCAGGACCAATTGTTCTGGTAACTGTTCCACCAACGTGAAACGTTCTCAAGGTAAGCTGGGTACCTGGTTCGCCTATTGACTGTGCTGCAACAACACCCACTGCCTCTCCAAGATTAACAATCTTATCACGAGAAAGATCTGTTCCATAACATTTTGCACAAACTCCACTTTCTGCCTTACAGGTAAGGACAGAGCGTATCTTAATTCTTTCTATACCAAGATCTACAATTCGTGATGCTTTTTCTTCGTCAATCACTTCTCCTGCCTTCACAACAACCTCATCAGAAATGATGTCTACAATTGGATCAAAAGCCACACGACCCACAATCCTATCCTTCAATGAGATAATAACCTTTTCGCCATCTGTAAGTGCACTGATATAAATACCATCCGCTGTACCACAATCCTCCATTCTAACAATCATATTGTGAGCGACATCAACCAGTCGTCTGCTTAGATACCCTGCATCCGATGTTTTTAGTGCAGTGTCCACAACACCTTTTCTTCCTCCATGAATTGAAATAAAATACTCAAGAAGTGGAAGTCCTTCCCTAAAATTGGCAATAACAGGTGTTGTAATAATTTCGCCAAAACCACCTGTTGCTTTTTTTGTAGGTCTTATCATCAGTCCACGCATACCTGCAAGCTGGTTAACCTGAGAACGATTTCCCCTTGCCCCTGATTCTACCATCATAATAAGAGAATTTATCCTGAACGGTTCAGCAGAAAAATCTTTTCTAAGTGTTGCAAAAACCTCATTTGAAATTTTGTTGGTGAGGGATGTCCAGAGATCAATAATCCTGTTGTATCTTTCACCCTCTGAAATAAGTCCTTTCCTATACTCTTTTTCAATCCTTGCAACTTCCTTCCTGGTTTCCTCTATCATTTTTGGTTTTGATTCAGGAACTTTCAAATCATCTACACCAATACTTAAACCACCCAGTGTCGCATAGGTAAAACCAAGATCCTTAACATCATCAAGAAACTGAACAGTTCTCGAATATCCACATAATGTAAACATCTTTTTTATAAGAACCTCTAGTGCTTCAATGTTAATCAGATCATTCTGGTATGAAATCTCTTCTGGAAGAATCTCATTAAAAAGAAGCCTTCCAGCGGTTGTTACTATTTCTTCATCTTTAATTCTAACCATTATTGGCCTGTGAAGTTCGAGAAGACCCGCCCAATAAAGAATCTTTGCTTCCTCAGGATTATACACAACCTTTTTATTTTCATCTTTATGTGATTTAGAATCAGATGCCTGGTAAATATCCTGATCGCTCTGAAATGTTAAATAATAACATCCGAGAACTATATCCCTTGTTGGAGTTACTATAGGCCTACCATTTGCAGGTGAAAAAATATGGAGATTGGATTTCATCAAGAGTTCTGCCTCAAGTTGTGCCTCAATAGTAATCGGAACATGAACACTCATTGTATCTCCATCAAAATCAGCGTTAAAGGCAGTACAAACAAGAGGATGAACTCTGATAACATTTCCCTCCATAAGCCTTGGTTCAAATGCCTGAATGCTTAAGCGATGAAGTGTTGGCTGTCGATTTAAGAGTACAGGATGATTATATGTAACCTTACCGAGAATATCCCATACCTCAGGCCTATTTTCTTCAAGTGCCCTTTTGGCGCTACCCAATGTATGAAAATATTCTTTTTTCCTTAGTTCTCTCAAAACGAATGGACTGAATAGTTCCAAAGCCATCTGTTTTGGAATTCCACATTCGTGTAGTTTAAGTTTTGGCTCTACAACTATTACTGCCCTTCCTGAATAATCCACCCTCTTACCGAGAAGGTTCTGCCTAAATCTGCCCTGTTTACCCCTTAACGCCTCGCTGAGCGATTTAAGAGGTCTTTTTCCTTTCCCGAGAACAGGAGTTCCATAACGTCCATTATCGAGCAATGCATCAACTGCTTCTTGAAGCATACGTTTTTCATTTCTAATAATGATATCAGGCGCCTGAAGTTTTATCAATTTCTTCAACCTGTTATTCCTGTTAATAACCCTCTGATATAAATCATTAAGGTCAGAAGCAACAAATCTTCCTCCATCAAGAGGAAGTAAAGGCCTTAAATCAGGAGGAATAACAGGTATTATTGAAGTCACAAGATACTCTGGCTTTACTTCTGTTTTCAAAAGCCCTTCAATCATGCGCATCTTTTTTATAAGATTGCGTCTGTTCGTGGTGTCTTTTTTACCTTTTTTCTTTATCTGCTCTTTTACCTTTTCCATCTCTTTTTCAAGGTCTACTTTCTTTAATAGCAGGTATATGGCTTCAGCACCAATTCCTGCCTTAAATCTATCCCCATATTTTGCAAGATTTTCCCTGTACTCTTCCTCTGTTAAAATGTCTTTGTCATGGAATGGCGTATCCCCGGCATCAACCACTATATAACGGTCATAATAAAGGACTTTTTCGAGAGTAATATGAGAAAGATCAAGTAATACACCAAGCCAGTTGGCTGAACTTCTAAAAAGCCATACATAGGATACAGGTGTTGCGAGTTCTATATGACCCATTCTTTCTCTTCTTACATCCGATGTTGTCACCTCAACCCCACATCTGTCGCAGACAATCCCACGAAACCTCTGTTTTTTATACTTACCACAGTTGCATTCCCAGTCCCTTATCGGTCCAAATATTTTCTCGCAAAATAAGCCATCCCTCTCTGGTTTGTTTGTACGATAATTCAATGTTTCTGCTTTCTTTACCTCGCCATAGGACCAGGAACGAATCACCATAGGAGGAGCAATTCTAATTTTAACAACATCTTTCTCTTCGTCTCCCTGTTTTCTTTTTTCAATTCTCAAATCAAATCCAAGTCCATTCAGTTCCCTTGTAAGAACATGAAATGATTCTGGTAGATTTTCTTCTCGATAGTCAAAACCCTTTACGATACTCTCATATGCCTTTTTTCTTCCCTTAATATCATCACTTTTTATCGTAAGCATTTCTCTCAGTGTATAACCTGCCCCATACCCCTCGAGTGCCCATACCTCCATTTCGCCGAATCTCTGACCACCAAATTGTGCTCTTCCACCAAGAGGTTGCTGAGTTATTAAAGAATATGAACCAACAGACCTTGCGTGAAACTTCTCATCAGCAAGGTGAATAAGTTTCATCATATATATTGACCCAACAGTTACAGGTTGCAGAAATGGCTCTCCTGTTTGTCCATCATATATCTTTGTTTTTCCATCTTCAGGAAGTCCTGCTTCCTTAAGCTTTTGCTTTATTTCCATTTCTTTTATGCTCTCAAATACAGGAGTTTCTACTGAATAACCGAGTGTTCTTAGCGCCCATCCGAGATGTGTTTCAAGAACTTGCCCTATATTCATACGAGAAGGAACCCCAAGAGGATTAAGAACAATGTCAACAGGAGTACCATCTTCAAGAAAAGGCATATCTTCCTCAGGAAGTACCACAGAAACAACTCCCTTGTTTCCATGTCTCCCACTCATCTTATCACCAACAGCAACCTTCTTCTTTATTGCTATTTCTACAGATACTTTTTTCAATACACCTGGTTCAAGTTCATTTCCTTTACGAATTTTTATTTCCTCATTCTTTGCTTCGCGTTCAATCCTTTCGATTTCTGATTTCCCAATCTCAACAATCTTCGAGATCTCTTTTTTTACATTTTCTTTGTCAATCGAATTAACAATCCTATCCCAGGCATCAGGGTTCGAACCCACTCTTACAACGGAAATTCTATGTCTGGAAAGAACGGACTTTATCTGATTTACAATAGTATTACACACGATATTTTTTTTCTTCTTCAAATCACTCTCAATCTTCTTCAAATCGTTTTCAATTCTATCAGAATTATGAGACTTCTGACTTTCGTCATCAATATTATCAGAAGAAATATACCTAACATTCGTAACCACACCATAAACACCAGGTGGAACAGTCAACGATGTATTGGCAACATCCCTCGCTTTTTCTCCAAAGATAACCCTGAGAAGTTTCTCTTCAGGGGTTAATTCTACCTCGCCTTTTGGAGTAATTTTTCCAACAAGAATATCTCCTGGTTTAACCTCTGCACCTATTCTTATTATTCCGTCTTTACCAAGATTTCTTAATTCCTCTTCTGAAACATTCGGAAGATCTGCTGTTATTTCTTCTTCTCCTCTGTCAGTTTCTTGAGCAGTTGTCTCAAATTTCTCAATATGAATCGAGGTGAATGCATCCTCTTTTACAAGCCGTTCACTCAGAACTATAGCATCTTCAAAGTTATATCCCCGCCAGGGCATAAATGCAACAAGTAGATTTTTTCCAAGAGCGAGGTCCCCTTCTGGAGATACTGCTGGACCATCCGCAATAATCTGACCTTTTTCTACTCGCTGTCCAAGAAAAACAATGGCTTTCTGATGAAAACAGGTATCCTGGTTGGTTCTGCGAAAAGTTTGAAGGTAATATTCATCGTAATACTGCCATGGGAAAATTCCTTTTTCATCCCTTTCAACTATTATTTTTTTGGCATCAACATATGAAACAATTCCTGAATTTAGTGCCTTTACTATAACTCCTGAATCAAGTACCACCTTTTTTTCAATACCTGTTTTAACAAGAGGCGCCTCTGCCTTCAAGAGAGGAACTGCCTGCCTCTGCATGTTTGAACCCATAAGTGCACGGTTAGAATCATTATGCTCGAGAAAAGGAATCAAAGATGCACTTAAACTCACAACCTGTTTTGGAGAAATGCCTATAAGTTGAATCTCTTCACGACTGGCTTCAGCAAATTCCCCACCTTTTGATCTTACCCTTATAGTATCAGGAATAATCTTTCCAGTATTTATATCATATGGAACATCAGGAGGTGCAACAACAAAATCATCTTCCTCATCAGCAGAAACGTATATTACTTCATCAAAAAGAATCCTGCCTTCCTTAACCCTATAATATGGCGTCCTGATGAATCCTATGTCGTCGATACTCGCATAAACTGTAAGAGAATTGATTAAACCAACATTTGCACCTTCTGGTGTTTCTATGGGACATACCCTTCCAAAATGTGTATAATGAACATCCCTGATTTCAAATCCCGCTCTTTTTCTTTCTTTCACTCCACCTTCGCCTACAGCAGTAAGGCGTCTTTTATGGGTAAGTTCTGCAAGAGGATTTATCTGATCAAGAAATTGTGAAAGTTGGTTTCTTGCAAAAAATTCGTCAATCACAGTTGAAAAAATTCTGCTGTTTAAAATATCTTGAGGCGAAAGATCTTTTGGTTTGCCAGAAGTAGATTCATCATCCTCATTTTGTTTCTCAGTAAAAGATTTAATAGCCATTTTTTCTTTAATGAAATGCGCAAGCCGTATCAATCCCTCGTAAACGTGCTCTTTTACCAATTCTGCAGATGTCCTTACACGTTTATTCCCGAGATGATCAATATCATCTGTTTCACCACGGTTATTTTCTATAAGATTAAGAAGATACTTAATTGTCCTTATGATATCTTCAGAAGTAAGGTGCAATTCTGTACGGTTTAATCTAAGTTTTTTATTTATCTGCATCCTGCCTGCAGGTGAAAGATCATACTGCTCAGGTGTAAAAAATAGCCGCCTGAAGAAGATCATTGCCTCTCTTTCTTCTGTTGAGAAATCCGGTCTTAATTCTAAGCAAATCCTTTTAATAGCCTCTTCAGGAGTCGTAATATCACTGTCTTTCGAAAGTGTTCTGATTATGATACTATCTTTCGAAATATTCTCTGGTGATTCATAAAGATTAGAAATAATTTGGGATTCAGAATAACCAAGTGCTTTCAGAAGAGTCGTTGCATAAACCTTCTTTTTACCAAAATATACATAAAGATATACTTCATTATGATATGATTCTGGATGAAATTCCATCCATAGCCCACGGGCAGGGAAAATCCTCGCTGAATAGGTTGTCTGTCCATAATCCTCTTCTTCTTTGAAATAAACGCCTGGAGATCTCTGTATTTGGTTAACAACAGCTCTTTCAATTCCATTGATAATAAATGTACCTCTATCTGTCATCAATGGAATGGACCCCAGATAAACATCCTGGGGTTCCCTGATGCTCTGTATCCTATTTCCTGTTTTATCCCGCCTATATAAGCGAAATTTTACCTTAAATCTGCCACCATATGTTATACCTTTTTCAACACATTCAATTTCATTTTCAACAGGTTCTTCAATTGTATAGCTTATATACTCGAGGAGTAAAGAACCATCATTACTTGAAATAATATGATGCTTCTCGCCAGGAAACAAATCTGTTTCAGAGAATACCTTTCTAAAAATCTCCTCAAGACCTGTGTTTTCTCTTTTCTCAGGTGGAATATTCTTCTGAAGAAATTTTTTATAAGGTTCTGTCTGCACTGCCAGTAAATCTGGAATTTCTAAATATTTCCTTTCCATATTTTACAGTACTCCCTTATCGTTGTACTGATTTAAAGAACTTTTATTTTATTTCTACAGTTGCGCCTGCTGCTTCGAGTTTCTTCTTAATTTCCTCTGCCTCTTCCTTGCTTACTTTCTCTTTCAATGGTTTTGGTAAGGATTCAACAAGATCTTTTGATTCCTTCAAACCAAGGTTAGTAATGGCTCTTACCTCCTTGATTACCTGAATCTTGTTTGCGCCGAATCCTGTAAGTACCACATCAAACAATGTCTTTTCTTCAGATGGAGCAGCAGTTTGCTCCGCTGATGGTGCTACAGAAGCAACACCCGCTGTTGCAACAACCGGCTGAACGCCAAATTTATCTTCGAGTTTCTTTGCGAGATCAGCCAATTCCATTGCAGTAAGATCACCAATTGCATCTACAAGAACATCCACTGAAAATTTTTTTTCTTCAGCCATTTCCTTTCTCCTTTTTTTCTGAAAATGTTTTTAAGACCATAATCAATCTCGTTATTGGATATTTAACATTATATATAAGATTGCTCAACGGAGCGCGAATACCACCTATAAGCAATGCCTGCAAGGTTTTCTTCCCAGGGAGTTTACCTATTTGCTCAATTGTTTCTGAGTCCATAAAAGTATTATTCAAGACCCCAAATTTTATCTTTAGTTTATTAGAACTTCTGGCAAAATTCAGGACATGTTTAATAGCATCTAATTCATCACCTGTCCTACTCCATATAAGAATGTTTGGACCCTCCATAAATTTCCCTGTTTCATCCATTGAAACTGATAGTGTTTGAAATGCCTTTTTCAAAAGTGTGTTTTTTACAACCATAACCCTGCTGGAGGATTTTCTCATGTCCCTTCGAAAATCTTCCATCTCTGAAACAGAAAGTCCAGAGAACTCTGCAAAAATATAAAATCTGCTATTGCTTATTTCGTCACTTAAAAATTTAAGAATTTTAGATTTATCGTCTTTGTTCATGTATGATTCCTTTTATCAGGAAACTGTTGATTTAATATCCTGTAAAATCTTACCGGTACTCAGTGGAAAAGAGGGACCCATTGTAGAAGACAGGTGCACACTTTTTAGAAAGACACCTTTTGTTCCAGATGGTTTAGCAGCAATAATTGCCCTTATTGCAGAATAAAAATTATCAAGTAGTTGCTCGAGAGAAAAAGAAAGTTTTCCAATAGGTACATGAATATTTCCATCTTTATCCATCTTAAACTCAACCCTTCCTTTTTTTAGTTCTTCAATAATTTTCTCTACCTCAAATGTTACTGTTCCTGTTTTAGGATTTGGCATCAGACCTCTTGGACCGAGAATTTTCCCAAGGGAAGCAATATTTCTCATCATGTCAGGAGTAGCCACCACTGCCTGAAAATCAAGCCATCCACCTTTTATTTTCTCTATCAACTCATTCCCTCCTACATAATCGGCACCCGCGTTTTTTGCTCTATCAACATATTCCCCCTGAGCAAAAACAAGAACCTTTACCTGTTTCCCACTGCCATGAGGAAGATTAACAGAACCCCTTATTGGCTGCTGAAGCTTTTTTAAATCAAGTCCAATATGAACAGAAAGATCAACTGTTTCGTCAAAACGCTCTGATGCGTTTGCTTTAAGAAAAGAAAGCGCTTCTTCTGGAGTATGTGTTGTTTTCTTCTCAATCTTTTTTTGAATTTCCATATATCTTCTGGATCGTTTTTTCATTTTCCCCCTCAATCAACAACTTCTATTCCCATACTTCTTGCGCAACCCTCGACTATCTTGATTGCCTTTTCGATATCATCTGTGTTAAGATCAGGTAGTTTTATTTTTGCAATATCTTCTATTTGTTTTCTCGTAAGTTTTCCAACCTTCTCTTTGTTGGGAATTCCTGAACCCTTTACCACATTTGCCGCTTTTTTTAATAAAGCGGATGTAGGTGGAGTTTTCAATTCATACCTAAAACTTCTGTCTTCGTATATCGTTAATAAAACAGGTATAATGTCTCCTTCCTTTCCTTTTGTTGCCGCATTAAATGATTTGCAAAACTCCATAATATTTACACCGTGTTGGCCCAGTGCAGGACCAACAGGCGGTGCGGGTGTTGCCTGACCAGCGGGAATCTGCAATTTTACCACTGCCTTGATTGGTTTTGTTGATTTTTCAGCCATATTCACACCTTTTCGACCTGCCAGAAGTTAAGTTCAAGAATTGTTGACCTTCCAAAAATTGAAACACTTATTTTTAATCTTTCTTTTTCATTGTTGATATCTTCAACAATACCTGTAAAATTTACAAACGGCCCATCTGTTATCTCAACCTTATCCCCTTTGTTAAATTCAACCTTCGGAACTGGTTTTGTTTTCCTTTCTTCGATTGTCTGTTTTAGGTTATCCGCCTCTTTTGCTCCCAATGGGGCTGGTTTTGTACCAGCACCAAGCACCTTAAAAACCCCATTGGTTGTTTTTATTAAATACCACGTTGCATCATCAACATTGTCTTCTGTTTCAACAATCAGATATCCAGGAAAAAACTTTCGTTTTTTTACTGTTTTTTCTCCTTTTAATGTCTCAGCAACATCTTCAGTAGGGACAATAACCTGCTTCACAGTTTTATTCCCTGTGTTGGAAAGTTTGGATTCTATCAGTTTTTTAATTTTTTCCTCATGCCCTGTTCTTACATGAACAATAAACCATTTACTCATTAACCCCTCGCAAATATACGAAGTAATCTTGAAAAAATCACATCTACTATTCCAAAATACACAGCCATTAACACCATCAGTATAATAACAGCAATGGTTGACCTTTTAAGAACCTGAAAATTCGGCCATGTTACCTTCTTAAACTCGCTTTGACATTCCTTCAAGAATGCCTTTATTTTCTTCATTATATCGGATCCCTTATGCAGGCCTGGGAGGATTTGAACCTCCAACCTACGGTTTTGGAGACCGCCGCTCTGCCGTTAGAGCTACAGGCCTATCTTGTTTCCCTATGGACCGTGTGCTTACGGCAGTTAGGACAGAATTTCTTCAACTCAAGACGATCCTTAGTTTTCTTTTTATTTTTCGTAGTTGCATAATTTCTATTTTTACACTCAGAACATACAAGTAAAATATTATCCATATATTACCTCAAGAAATGATTTCAGTAATTGCTCCAGAACCAACTGTTCTTCCACCTTCTCTTATAGCAAACCTTAACCCTTTCTCCATCGCTACTGGCATTATTAACTCTGCTTCCATCTCTATATTATCCCCAGGCATCACCATCTCTACTCCTTCAGGCAACTTTATAGTACCTGTCACATCTGTTGTCCTAAAAAAGAATTGAGGCCTGTATCCATTAAAAAATGGAGTGTGCCTTCCGCCTTCTTCCTTCTTCAATACATATACCTGAGCTTTGAACTTCTTATGCGGAGTTATACTACCAGGCGCCGCTATTACCATTCCCCTCTCTATCTCTTCCTTCTCTATACCCCTTAATAATAACCCTACATTGTCTCCTGCCTCTGCTTCATCTAATATCTTCCTGAACATCTCTACACTGGTAACTACTGTCTTGGTTATACCTTCCCTTAACCCTATTACCTCTACCTCTTCACCCGCCTTTATCCTTCCCCTCTCTACCCTGCCTGTCGCTACTGTACCTCTCCCTGTTATCGAAAATACATCCTCCACAGCAAGCAAAAACGGCTGGTCTACCGCCCTCACTGGCTCTGGTATATAACTGTCTACAGCATCCATCAATTGCCATATCGGCCCACATTTACTGCATTCCCTCTTACCACATCCACAACTCAACGCCTCAAGCGCTGAACCTTTTATTACCGGTATCTCTTCTCCAGGAAATTCATACTTGCTCAATAATTCCCTTACCTCTAACTCCACTAACTCTATCAACTCTTCATCCGCCAACATGTCCATCTTATTTAAAAATACCACTATCGCAGGCACCCCTACCTGCCTCGCCAATAGTATATGCTCCCTCGTCTGCGGCATAGGCCCATCAGGCGCACTTACCACCAGTATCGCTCCATCCATCTGCGCAGCCCCAGTTATCATATTCTTTATGTAATCAGCATGCCCAGGACAATCAATGTGCGCATAATGTCGCTTGTCTGTCTCATATTCTATGTGCGATATCTGTATAGTTAATCCCCTCTCCTTCTCCTCTGGCGCCTTGTCTATATCTTCATACTTCAAATGATGCGCCTTACCTAATTTAGATAATACCAGCGTTATCGCACTGCTTAGCGTCGTCTTCCCATGATCTACATGCCCTATCGTCCCTATGTTTACATGCGGCTTGGCCCTTACAAATTTCTCCTTCGCCATGTTTGTCTCCTATTTAATAAGAATATGAATAGTTACCTATTTCTGAGAAAGTTATTACCCATTAAAAGTTTCTTTTCTGTTTCATTACATTCTCTTTCTACATCAATACCACTCATTTCAATCCAGGGTATTAAACCAAAAATTCCATTTATTTACACTTTTCAATGAAATTTTTTAGAAGATTGTTGTGCTTCAGTCAGCTGCTGATGGGAATCGAACCCATGACCCCGTCCTTACCAAGGACGTGCTCTACCCCTGAGCCACAGCAGCATGCGATCTTTTCCCATCGCGAAGTAAAAATTTTACAACACAAATCAAAATAAGTCAAATTCCGCATTAAGAGCGGGATACGGGATTTGAACCCGTGACTTCAACCTTGGCAAGGTTGCACTCTACCGCTGAGTTAATCCCGCATAAAATTGGGCAACAGATGAAAATTACCATTTGCAGTAGAATAATGCTATTATATTTTTTGCAAAATGTCAAATCATTTATGCAAGATGAAAATACAACCCCCACTTTTTCTGTATCAGCACTTTGGCTATATTGATTACACATCTCTTCTTTTTATAATACATTTTCTAAGTTTCAGATTCTCTATAAAAGGTACGGGTCAATACCAAGATTTTTCAGAAGTAATAAAAAATCATTAGGAATCTTTGCTGTAAAACTCAGATTTTGCTTTGTTTCAGGATGATTAAAAGAAATAGAATAGGCATGAAGTGCATGTCTATTTATTAAAACACTTTCCCTACCATATTTTTTATCGCCAAGCACTGGATACCCGAGAAATGCAAGGGAAACACGTATTTGATGTGTTCTTCCAGTTATCGGAATTACTTCAAGATACGTAGCATTCTTTGCACTCTGAATTATACGAATCTTTGTTTTTGCTTCCTTCCCATGTCCAAATCTTACTGAAACCTTTGGAGATTCATAAACCCCAGTACTTAAAGGAATCGAGATTTCCTCAACTTCGGGTGGAAAAAATCCTGCAACCACTGCTCTGTATGTTTTTCTTATGGATTTATTCTTAAACTGATTAATAATATCTCGATGGGAAAAATCCGTCTTCGCAACAATGATACACCCTGATGTGTCCCTGTCAAGACGATGCACAATACCGGGTCTCAATGGTAACCCTATGGATGATAGATGAGTATGACCGAGTAAAATATTAACAAGGGTATGTTTTTTCTCATTGTATGTAGGATGGGTAAGAAGTCCTGCTGGTTTATTAACTACAATAATATGTTGATCTTCATAAATTATATCAAGTGGACCGTTTTCGGATTCAAGACAACACTCGGGCTTTTCAATTAAATCAGGGATATCTATAATATCATCTTTGCGAAGTTTTAAGGATGCTTCCGCTGGTTTTTGGTTTACAAGAATTTTACCATTCTGGATCAACTTCTTGCAGAACTCTCTGGAAAAGTCACAAAGGACTTTCGCAATAAATTTATCCAACCTTTCAGAAACACTTTCCCGATAAATTAATCTCAACACAAATTCCTACGGGATAATTCTTTTACCAGTTCAAGGGCAATAACATTCCTCTGTATCTGATTTGTACCCTCATAAATCTGTGTAATCTTTGCGTCTCTCATCATTTTTTCAACAGGATAATCCTTCATATATCCATATCCCCCAAAAATCTGAATTGCATCAATCGTTACCTTCATAGCAACATCAGAAGCCATAAGTTTCGCCATTGCAGATTCCTTTGAACCAGCAGATTTTCCAGCATCTATCATCCTTGCTGTTGCGTATGTAAGGGCACGTGCTGCCTCAATCTGCGCTGCCATGTCAGCGAGCATATGTTGAACTGCTTGAAATGATGATATAGGATGCCCGAATTGCTTTCTTTTGTGGGCATATTCAAGGGCTTCCTCAAAAGCACCCTGGGCGATTCCAAGCGCTTGTGCAGCAACGCCTGGCCTTGTTGCATCGAATGTTTTCATCGCAACAATAAATCCCATTCCTTCTCGACCGAGCAAATTTTCCTTTGGTATTTTACAATCAGTAAAAATCAACTCCCTCGTGGCAGAAGCACGAATTCCAAGTTTCTTTTCTTTTTTCCCAAAATTAAAACCTTTTGTACCTTTTTCAACAATAAATGCAGATGCACCCCTTGCACCTTTGTGGGGATCTGTTATTGCAATGATAGTATAAATTTCTGCCTCGCCACCGTTTGTAATCCATTGTTTTGTCCCATTCAGGATATAAAAATCTCCATCCTTTTTTGCCTGAGTCCTTATAGACCCAGCGTCGCTACCTGCTTCTGGTTCAGTAAGACCAAAAGCAGCAAGTTTTTCTCCTTTTGCAAGCGAGGGTAGATATTTTTGTTTTTGTTGTTCATTTCCAAATAATATTATCGGAAACGTACCAAGGGCAGAAGCAGCAAGTGCAAGAGATATTCCACCGCACGCCCTACTCAATTCTTCAATTGCAAGACAGAGTTCAAAAATCCCAAAACCCATTCCACCATATTTTTCTTCTATGTATATACCAAATAGATCTGATTGAGCCATGATTCTCACCAAATCCCACGGAAACTCCTCTGTTTCATCATAATATGCCCTTTTTGGCTTTATTTTTGTTTCTGCGATATCATGGGCGAGATCTTGAATCATTTTCTGTTCTTCAGTTAAAAGATAATCCATCTATTCCCCTTTGTACTTTTGAACAATAAGACAGATATTGTGTCCCCCAAAACCAAACGAATTGGATATTGCTATTTCAAGATTATCTGATACCCGGGCAGAATTAGGTACATAATCAAGATCACAATCAGGGTCAGGAACCTCATAGTTTATGGTTGGCGGAATTATTCCGTGATTCATTGTAAGAATTGTATTGATAATTTCAACTGCACCAGCAGCACCAAGAAGATGGCCTATCATTGATTTATTTGAACTTATGGGAATTTTATAAGCATAATCACCAAAAACCTTTTTTATTGCAAGAGTTTCGCTTTTATCATTTAAAGGAGTAGAAGTACCATGGGCATTGATATAATTCACCTGCTCTGGTTTTATACCTGCATCTTCGAGAGCATACTTCATACAAAGAGATGGACCTGTTCCTTCTGGATCAGGCGCGGTTATGTGATATGCATCGCAACTCATCCCGTATCCCAATAATCTGGCATATATTCTGCTATTTCTTCGCAGAGCATGTTCGAGGGTCTCCATAACAATTATTCCACAGCCTTCTCCCATAACAAAACCGTCTCTGTTTGCATCGAATGGACGGCTTGCTTTTTGAGGTTCATTGTTTCTTTCACTGAGTGCCTTCATAGAACAGAAACCAGCCAGTCCGAGTGGAGTTATACAGGACTCTGTCCCACCTGCTATAGCAATTTCCATTTTACCGTTGCGTAAAAGATCACACGCAACTGCTATCGCATGTGCACCTGAAGCACAGGCACTTACTGTTGCAAAATTCGGGCCTCTAAGTCCAAATGCAATTGCAACCTGTCCAGCAGCCATATCAGGAATAAGCATGGGAATTAACATAGGAGAAACACGCGAAGGCCCACCGTTTATCAGTTGACTATGCTGCTGTTCAATAACCCTTAAGCCACCGATACCCGCACCAATAATCACACCAAACCTGCTTTTGTCCTCATCATCAATAGAAACTCCGCTATCAGTAAGTGCCTCATGTGTTGCCTTGATTGCAAACTGCACAAACCTGTCCATTCTTCTACAGGATTTTTTATCAACGATGTCGAGCGTAAAATCTTTTACCTCTGCACCAATCCTTGTTGAGAAATTTGATACGTCAAAACTTTCAATAAGACCAACACCATTTTTCCCATTAACAAGATTATTCCACGCTGTGGGCACGGTGTTTCCAAGAGGAGTTATATTCCCCATTCCAGTTATAACAATATCCTTTTTATTCTTCATTTATCTCTGGTTTTTTCTTCAATATATCTTATTGCATCCCCTACTGTTCTTATTTTCTCTGCATCTTCATCGGGTATTTCTATGCCAAACTTTTCTTCAAAATCCATAACAATCTCAACAGTATCAAGTGAATCAGCACCAAGATCATCAATAAATGATGCATTTTCTACAACCGATGAAGATTCAACCTGAAGTTTTTCCATCACTATCTCTTTTATCTTTTTTTCAATTTCTGATCTTTCCATTCAACCTCCTGGTGTTATAAAATAGTTCAACTACATAACCAATCCGCCATCCACACGAAAAACTTGTCCGGTAATATATGATGCCCTATTCGAAACAAGAAATACTACCATCTCTGCTACATCATCAGGTGTTCCAAATTTCCCGAGTGGTATTTTTTCGAGAACCATATTTTTAATTTTTTCTGGTATCTTCTCAGTCATTGGTGTCTGGATGTATCCAGGTGCCACGGCATTGACTCTTATATTCGCTCTCGCAAATTCTTTTGCACAGGTTTTAGTCATTGCAATCAGCCCTGCTTTCGAGGCAGCATAATTCACCTGTCCAATATTACCTATCTGTCCTATAACAGAAGCAATATTTATAATCCTCCCGTTTTTCTGAGACCACATTATTTGCCCAATAATTTTACTACACAAAAATGCTCCCTTCAAGTTTACCCTTATAACACTGTCCCAGTCCTCTTCTTTCATCCTGAGAATAAGAGCATCACGCGTTATACCAGCGTTGTTAACAAGGACATCTATTTTTTTAAATTCCTCAACTGCTTTTTTAGCCGCAGATTCAACGCTTGTAGCACTTGTAATATCCACCTCTTCGGCAATAACTCTGCATTGAGTTTTAACCCTTTCGGAAATCTCAAATGGTTTTACTATATCCCACAGAACAAGATTTGCGCCTGCCTTAGCAAATTTTTCAGCAAGGGCATTTCCAATACCACCTGATGCTCCAGTTATCACCACGACTGTATCTTCAAATTCTTTCATCTATCCTCCTGATTATGAAGTTCATAACTTTATAAATTCAATAGTTTTATTCAATGTAGGCATATCTTCAATGTTATAAACCTGAATCTGAGGCTTAATTTTTTTAATTAGCCCTGACAGAACTTTTTTTGGCCCGCATTCAATTATTAAATCAACGTTCGGCGAAACACTTTCAATAATTTTTACCCACTGAACAGGATGGGTTATCTGTTTCTTAAGAGCATCCTTTATCTCCTGTGGATGTGCTACAGGTCTCCCATTATAATTTACATAAACAGGAAATCTGCATTCTCTTATATTTATTTTATCAATCTCGTCTGAAAGACGACTGGCTGCTGGTTGCATCAAAGGAGTATGAAAAGCACCTGAAACATTCAAAGGAATTGCCTTTATATGTTTTTCACTGCACCAATTAGTAAAAAATTGAATACCCTTATCTGATCCACCAACAACAATCTGACCAGGCGCGTTAATATTTGAAATATAAACATCATTAAAATTGGATATAATATCTTGTACTTCCTGCAATGTTTTGCCAATTACTGCAATCATTCCCCCTGGATTTTCAATTGTAGCATCCTTCATAAATACAGCACGTTTCGAGATAAGGTCGAATGCATCTGTAAGAGTAAGTGCATCCGCAGAAACAAATGCAGTATATTCTCCTAAGCTATGACCCGCGGCAAAAACAGGGGAGAAAGTTATTTCACCTTGAATAACCTTCAAACACGCAAAACTTACGGCAAAAATACAAACCTGACATACCTGTGTATCAGTTAATCGTTCAATTGGACCATCGAAACACGCAGATGATATATCAAAACCACAAATTCTGCTTCCTATATCAAAAATTTCTCTGACGATCTCAAAGTTATTGTATAAATCTTTACACATCCCGACATATTGAGAACCTTGCCCCGGGAAAACCACTCCAATTTTTTTATCAGTCATCTTTATTCCATCTAATAAGGTTTGAAGCCCAGGTTAAACCAGCGCCAAATGAAACCATACATACAAGATCCCCCTTATGAATTCTCCCTGCTTTTACTGCTTCATCCAGCGCTACCCCAACCGAGGCCGCAGACATATTTCCATATTTTTCTATATTTACAAAAACTTTTTCCATTGGAACTCCCATTGATCTTGCAACTCCCTGGATAATACGAATATTCGCCTGGTGTGGAATCAAAAGAGAAATATCTTCAGCATGAATATTATTTCTTTCAAATATTTTTTTTATTGCACTACTCATCGCATTGACTGCAATCTTAAAAACCGCGGATCCCTCCATCTTCATAAAATGGAGATGGTTGGAAACGGTTTCGTGAGACGCTGGAAGTTTTGACCCACCTGCGGGAATATACAAAAGATTACCATATTTCCCTGAGGAACCAAGATATGAATCAATTATTCCGTCTGTATCTCCACTGTGCGAAACAATAGCAGCCGCAGCACCATCTCCAAGTAAAACACATGTTGATCGATCTGTATAATCTGTTACCCTGCTCATACATTCAGCGGCGATAACAAGAATCTTCCTATAACAACCATTATTTGTAAAACTCCTTGCAAGTTCAAGTCCGTAGATAAATCCTGAACATGCAGATGAAATATCAAAACATGCAATATTATCAAGCCCAAGTTTACTCTGTATGATACATGCAGTCGAAGGGAAAGGCATATCAGAGGTTATCGTTGCACATATAATCATCTCTATCTCGTCAGCACTGATACCTGCATCTAATATTGCTTTTTTTGCTGCTTCCACGCCAAGGTCAGAAGATGACATATTTTCAGAACATATTCGCCTTTCTTTTATTCCTGTTCTTGTAACAATCCATTCATCAGATGTATCAACCATTTTTTCAAGATCTGCATTTGTAAGGATTTTTTCCGGAAGATATGAACCAGTACCTATTATTGTTGAACCCATTTTCCACTATACTCCCTTAATTGTTCAAAAAAAGAACTCTCAGCAATCCTTTTGCTAAGCACAAGAGCATGATATATCGCCCTCGGAGATGACCTACCATGACTTACTGTTACAACCCCATTTGTCCCGAGTAGAACACCTCCTCCATATTCAGCGTAATCGGTTTTTCTTGCATATTCCATTAAAGCATTCCTTGCAATGAAAAAACCAATTTTTCCTGAGACAGAGCGCTTTATTTCTTTAAGCATAATACTCTTAAAAGATCTTCCAAGTCCTTCACTAACCTTCAAAATGATATTACCTGAAAAACCATCTGTAATCACGACATCTGCTTTTCCGGTAAATAATTCATGTCCTTCAATATTACCCACAAAATTTAGTTCTGTATCCTGATTGAGCCTCTGAAAAAGTTTTTGTCTTAATTCATCGCCTTTTCCTGGTTCCTCACCTATATTCAAAAGCCCAACAGACGGATTTTTAATATCGAGAACGTTTTTTGCATAAAGATCCCCCATAAGCGCGTATTGATAAAGGTTCAAAACCTTTGGGGAAACATTTGCACCAACATCAAGAAAAACAGTAACACTGTCCTTCAAATTCGGAAGATGAACACAGATTGCTGGTCTATCTATATTGGTCATCATCTTTAATGTGCCTACAGCAAGAGAAACAAATGCCGCTGTATTACCAGCACTATATGCAACATCAATCTCATGATTTTTTAACATTTCAATAATTCTGTACATTGTTGTATCTTTATCACGAAATAATGACAGAGATAATTTAAAATCCATTGGAATATATTTATCACATTGAACAAGTTTTAACCTTGGAAGAAATTCTTTTCCTCCTGCGCTTCTAAATTCCTCTTCAGGGCAAACGCAAATTATTTCAGTATCAGAGGTATCTTTTTCAAGAAACATCTCTATACCCTTGATTACTATGTCAGGAGCATGATCTCCACCCATTCCATCTATGGCAATTTTTATCATTGTTTCGCTGTCTTCTTTTCTTTAATCTTCTTTACAATAACCAGTTTACCATCATAATAACCACATTCTGTACATACTCTGTGGGATGGTGTCAGAGCCCCACAGTTTGAGCATACAACAAGATGAGGGACAATAGTTTTTTTATTGTTCTTCCTTCTATTATTCCGTCTACTATTACTATGTCTACGAGATGTCGTCATATATCCTCCTGCTGTCAGTAATTAGATACTTCATTAAATTTTTCTTTTAATTTATCAGCAACAAACGCTGGAACAAATTTTTCAACCGGTCCGCGCAACCTTGCTATTTCCTTTACAGTTGAGGAACTTAAATAAAGATATTCTTCCCTCGGGGTTAAAAAAATTGTTTCAATAGTGGAAAGCATTTTTCTATTTGTAAGAACCATCTGAAACTCATAGTCAAAATCAGAAACTGCTCTTAACCCACGAATTACCAGATACACACCTTTTTTTTCAAGATAATCAATAAGCAACCCATCAAAGTATTCAACCGCAATATTTTTTCTGTCTGAAAAAATATCCGTTAACATCTCAAATCTTTCCTTAAATGTGAAAAGAGGCTTCTTTGAAGGATGTCGAATGATACTTATAATCAGTTTGTCAATAAACTTTAAACTTCTTTCAACTACATCAATATGGCCATTTGTAACAGGATCAAAACTTCCAGGATACACAGCAACCCGTTCTTTTCGCTTGATAAATCCATATTCTTGTTGAACCATATGTCTTTTCCTTTTTTATTTCCAAGCCCGTAATATCAATATCATCGTAATTTTTATCTGTTTCCAGTAAAAAAATTCCATTATCATTCATTATCATCTCTATATCAAAAAATATACTTTTTATCTTCTCCATACTTGTTTTATAAGGAGGGTCTGCAAATATTAAATCAAATTTCACAGATTCTCTCCTGAGTTTTTTTATTGCCATAGTTGTTTCCATCTTTATAATTCTTACACTCTTTTCCACACCCAAAATTTCTGCATTCCTCTTAAGCATTTTTATTGCATCTGCTGAATTATCAACAAAGGTTACACTGACTGCACCACGACTTAGCGCTTCGAAACCAAGGGCGCCTGTTCCTGCAAAGAAATCCGCAACATTTTTTCCTTCGATATCTGTTGCCAATATATTAAAAATTGCTTCTCTTACCTTGCTCTGGGTTGGTCTGCATTCAGATTTCTCTCTGTATGATAAAACTCTTCCTTTAAGAAACCCGCCGGTTATTCTCATAGATTAAGCCTGAAAGCAGACTTTTTCTGCCAGTCAACCAGAATTGCGGATGCAACAAATATTGATGAATATGTACCAAAAATAAATCCAAAAAATAGAGTGTATGCAAAATCTTTAAGAGGCTCTCCGCCAAAGAAGAAAAGAAGTATAACTACCACTATTACACTTAAACCTGTTAAAAGAGTTCTGCTTATTGTTTCGTTAATAGACAAATTAAATAATTCAAAGTAGTTTTTAGATCTGGTCTTACGGATATTTTCCCTTACCCTGTCAAAAACCACAACTGTATCATTAACAGAATACCCTGCTATTGTTAAAAGCGCGGCTATTATCGTGCCATCTATAGATTTTCCAGAAAACGCAAGAATCGCGAGAATTATTAAAAGATCATGAAAAATTGAGATGGTTGCGCACGTTGCAAAATGAAACTCAAATCTTATTGTAAGATATATCAGTATCCCGATGATTCCTACAAGAAATGCAAACAAAGATTTTTTTCTCAGTGTCACACTCATCGATGGTGAAACCACTGACTTTGATAATACCTCGATATTTTCTTTACCATAGTTGGACTCAAGTGCATTAATAATCCTATCTGCTGTATCAGGAGATGATTTAATAATAAACTCATTATGCTCGGTACCCACCTCCTGAACAGTAATTTCAGGAATATTAAGATTTTTTAGTTGATCTCTAACATCTGCAACTGAAGCTGGAGAAACAAGCTTAATCTGAAGGAGATCCCCTCCAACAAAATCAACCCCAAAATTTGCCCTTCCTCTAATTCCAAAAACAGTCATACCAATAACAATAATTGCCAGGGAAAAAATATAAAACCACTTCCTTTTCCCCATAAAGTCAATATTTGTCTTTTTAATAAGTTCCATTATATCCTCAGTTTTTCTATGGAGCGGTTTGCAACAACAAAATCAACAACTGCCTTTGTTACAAAAACCGCTGTAAAAAGATTTGCTATATTACCTATTGAAAGGGTTAATCCGAATCCCTTCACAGATCCTTCACCAAGAAAGAAAAGCACAGCACCAGTAATTATTGTTGTAATATTTGAATCAAGTATCGCTGACCATGCACGATGATATCCTGCCTCAATTGCTGATTTTGCTGATTTACCCGCACGAATCTCCTCACGAATTCTTTCGAATATTAAAATATTCGCATCAACAGCCATACCGCAGGTAAGCACCATCCCAGCAATGCCAGGAAGAGTCAAAACAGCATTAAACAATGCCATAAAAGCAAGCAGAATCAAAAGGTTTACTGCCATCGCAAAAACAGCAAGAAGACCAAATATATAATAATAAACAATCATAAAAAGCACAACAAAAATCACTCCATATGACCCTGCAGTAAGTGATTTTTTAATATATTCTTTGCCGAGGGTCGGCCCGATAATCTGCTGGTATATAATATTTACCTTTGCAGGTAAAGCACCCGCCCGAAGCACCACAGCAAGTTCTTTTGCTTCCTCCATTGTAAAATCACCTGAAATCTGTCCCCTACCATCCGGAATTCTGTCTCTGATTACAGGCGCTGATTTTACTACTCCATCAAGAACAATTGCAAGACGTTTACCAATGTTTTCGCCCGTGACCGCAGAAAATTTTTCTGCACCTTCCTTATTCAAAACAAAATTAACCTCTGGGAAACCTGATGGTCCATAGCCAACATAAGCATCACTCAATCCTGCACCTGTTAATTCTGGTTGCCTTTTAACAAGAAGTGGAGATGTTTCTCTTGTAATTCCTCTTTCATCCTTTTGTTGCATATACAAAACCTCATAATCAGCAAGAATATCACTATCTCCTCTTATTGCATCACTCAACTTTTTTGGGTCCTCTTCCACAAGACGAAATTCGAGCAGCGCGGTCTTTCCAATTATATCAATCGCCTTCTGTGTATCCTTGATACCTGGTAAATCAACAATAATTCTATTGGCCCCTTCTTTTTGAATCACTGGCTCACTAACCCCAAGTCCGTCTACCCTATTTCTTATTATCTCTAAGGCACGCTGCGTAACATCAGACATTGATTTATCCTTTTCTGGAGGTTGTTCAACCTCTAGTACAATATGGACACCACCTTGTAAATCAAGCCCTCTTTTAATTTTCTTTTCAAGTGGATAAATCTGCCATATACAATAGCCGATAATCGCAATAATAAATACAATTTTGATATAATGATTTCGCATCATTTGTACACTCTCTCAGGGTTAAAAATTTTTTTATCTGTGATTTTCCATTTATTTTCTTCAAGTTTTCTCCAGAAACACGAATAGTATCCTTCGTGGCAACATGCTCTTGTTTGATCAACAATAAAAAGAAGGGTATCCATATCACAATCAACCCGTATTTCTATAATCTTTTGAACATGCCCTGATGTTTCTCCTTTTTTCCATAATTTTTTCCTGCTCCTGCTCCAGAAATATACCATACCTGTTTCAATAGTTTTCTTAAAACTCTCCATATTCATATACCCGAGCATAAGGACTTTTCCCTTTGTATCCTGGACTATTGCAGGAATAAGACCATCGCTTCCGAATTTTAAGTTTTCTATAATGTCCATGTTAAAATACTTATTATAAGGATAATTGGGTTTGATGATAATCCTATCACAAATATCTGATTATTGCAAACAATAATAAACATGAAACGAAAAAAGGAACTCGTGCTGAAAAATGTCCTTGACATTAAATTTGGAACCACCCAGACATATAAACAAATCTCCTTAAAAACCAGAAGAAAAACCACGCCGAGAATGGTAGGACAAATCCTCGGAACAAATGATAAACTTATAGCAGTCCCATGTCACAGAGTTGTATATTCAGATGGGGATATCGGTGGTTATGTTCTTGGAAAAAACCTTAAAAAAACCCTTCTCGAGTGGGAAAAAAAAGTCATTACATAGTTATATGAAAACATTTTTAATGACTTCTTTTCTAATGGAGTTTGCGGGTCAACTTTTTTTCTTTACGCTACCACTCCTTGCGATTCAGTATGGTGCAAATTCTGCTCAACTTGGAATTCTTGGGGGTATTGGTTCTCTTTTTTATATTCCATTTTCTATACTTTTCAGCACCCTTTCAGGGAAAAAACACTTAAAAAAGATAAACTTCCCCCTTGTTTCAAGTGCCACAACAGGACTATTTATCATCTTGACTCTTTTCTTCAGGAATATACAGTTCTTATATATTATTGCAGCATGCACATCTATATCTCTCGCAGGACTGTGGCCCCCACTTATGCTAAAGATAAATGAGAAAACAGAAAAAGAAAAATCTGGATCAGTAGTGGGAAAGTTCAGTACAGCGTGGAGTACAGGAACAACACTCGGCCCGATTATAGCAGGCATTTTGTACCAGAAATATGTCTTTCTGCCTGTAATATGCTCTGCAGTTATATTCTTCCTAACTTCACAATCTTTTTTATCCTTTACAAAAGATGTTCAAGAAAAAAAAGAAATAGTTTCCCCAGATATTAGGGAAATAAAAAAACGTCCAGACATCAAAACCTTGATGTTTGCATACATTGGTATATTCGCTGTATATTTTTCTTTTGGAGCCGTAAGAAATCTTTTTCCCCGACTTGCAACAGATATAGGGCTGAAACCATCAAGAATAGGGTTATTATTTTCTCTGATGGATTTTTTCAGAACAGGCACATTTTTTTTCTTCAGCAAGAAAGTATCTGCATATAAAATACCACTTTTTTTCGTAATTTATGGAGTGCTTGCTTATTTTTCACTAACAGGAATTATATTCACAAACTCTTCCCTTTTATTTGCTGTAAATTTTGCACTTCTCGGTGGATGCCTATGTGGAATATACTATGCCTATGGCCTTTACACTGTATTTACAATAACAAAAGGTTATACAGTTACAGTTGGATTGTTTGAAGCAATCATAGGGATAGGTGTCAGCACTGGTTCTTTTCTCGGTGGATTTTGTACAAGATGGCTTGGTGAAAGATCTCCTTATATCGTTTCTTTAATCACAGGAATTATAATATCGATAGTTCAAATTCTTATGATTACGAAAAGAGCCACGGGGTCAACTCTTGACAGGGTGACCGAGAATTTTGAATAGGGGATCAATTTAT
>ERZ795047.239-NODE-239-length-70975-cov-186.196122_pt1 | contig 70975 bp, 48 predicted proteins | sample MGYA00375131_ERZ795047 | MGnify/ENA primary metagenome ERZ795047 (study PRJEB30176, sample SAMN05720228) | activated sludge metagenome | isolation source: Anaerobic digester | place: Japan | collected 2015-05-20 ... | reverse complement strand
GAATATTCTCCATGATTCCGAATTCATTGAGAAATGTGCCCGAACCGGTCTTGATTATGATGTTTCCAATAACTGTGCCAATAATCATTGGGATAAGTGTAAAGAATGTAATTCGGACACCCTCGAACTGGCCTCGGTTTTGTTCGGGATAAAGCTGTTTTACCCACATTGTCATGCATTGCGCAATGAGCACATAACCTCCGCCAGCAAGGAATACGCCTAAAAACAAAACAATATTTTTTGTGGAGAATACGTTTTCGATATCTACCATACCTGGACGAACAAATAGGTAAATTACCCAAAGGCCAATCATATCGATAATTATAGCAATTCCTGCAACGAGAGGCGTTTTATTCCGATTGATAAGGCCTATGGCAGGTATGACCAGCGCCATTGCGGCTATAAGCCCTACACCTTCAATAAGGCCCATACTATCGGGAGTGAATCCTATGCGATAGATCAGCCAGTTGCCCATGTGAACAAAGTAGATATTGAACGGGATAAAAAATAAAGCCGTAGTAATGCTTACGAGCACGAGCTCACGGTGAGAGAAAAAGCCTTTAAAGCTAAATACGCTTAAAAATTGATCCCAAAATTTGCCCTCTTTATGGGGCTTAAGCGATGGTGCATCCTTCATTGTGAATAACGATAATATGCCCATTGCAATGACAAATATGCCCATCGCCCAGAATAACCGTTGGTAGTTGTCCTCTGGCCCGATTAACATTCCACCAAGTACCGTACCTACAATAGTACCGATTACTGGCTGCGTAGCAAGAGCCGCTCCGAGCTGTCCTCTATTACTATCAGTAGTGATGTCATTTATCCATGCGTTGAAGCCCGAATCGTTGCCCATTGAACCGAAGAAACTCATCACATCGTCTGCTAACACCACCAATACAGCAGCGAATGTGCCTAATTCTACGCCTTTTGCCACTGTGCCACTGTTGATAAACTCAGTCATTCCAAAGGCAATGGTGAATATACCCCAAAAAATATAGCCAATAGCGATGTATCTGCGGCGGGTACCTCTGCGATCGGATAGAGTCCCAAAAAAGAATGTCGAGAAAGTGGTAACGAGTGCGCTTGTGATAACCATCAATGTTACGATTGTAGAGTCCTTAGCAATTTTTGCGTATACAAAAGTGTTGAACCATTGATTCTCGATATTCCAGCAAAGCTGTCCTGCTAGTCCTAGCCCCCATATAAGCATCCATAGCCTGCTTCTGCTAATTGATCTACTCATCGAAAGCCCCTTGCTCCTGACTGATTTCTATAATAATAGGTATAAACTAAACAAATTATATATCGAACAATCAATCATATTTTAAGTAATTGCGCTATTATAGGAATCGTAGCAGCCGATAACACAGTGGAAATAAAGACTATTTTCGATGCAAGCAAGACATCTGCATCATGGCGTTCTGCGAAGATAACGGTTTGAGCAGCGGCAGGCATCGCCACCAAAAGATTGGCTACCTTTGTCGGAAAATCGTCCTGCTTTAATATTTTCATAAAAATTATAAAAATAGCCGGCAAAACCAGAAGCCTCATAAAAGATCCTATCCATACTTCCATTCCAGAGAATAAGCCTTTTACACCAAGACTGGCCAATGTCGCTCCCACAACGATCATAGATAAAGGCGTCGTACAGTTCGCAATGAGAGCTATAGCATAACTGATTGTCCGAGGCATCGAAAAAGGCAAGATCCAAAGAATAAAGCCTATAGCTACCGCGATTATTCCTGGATTGAGAAGCATGTCTCTTATCTTAGTCTTCTTAGTTTTTTGATCGCTGTTTTCGCCTCGAGACAGGAGAGCAACACCATAGCTCCAGGTGAAAATATTGAAAATCATCACATAGATTGAAACATACATAAGACTGGAAGGACCAAAAATGCTCTCGGCAAGAGGGAAGCCCATAAATCCACAATTAGAAAACACTGTTGCATAGATTAGGATTTTTTGTTTGGTTCTTTCCATTTTTGAAAAGAGAATTTCCGATAGAGCGATAGAAATTCCGTGAATCGCAATAGCATATATCGCTACTTCGATTAGATCTTTTGCCGCGGAAAAAGGAATGCTTCTATCGAAACTTGAGATTATGGTGCAAGGGAGAGCTATTGTGAGTACTAGATTTGAAACGGCTCTAATTCCATTTTCCTCTAGCAGCTTTGTTTTTCTCGTGACATAACCAACTGCTATCAAGAGAAAAATGGAAAAAATACGCGATAAGGCCATAATTGAGTGCTTTTTTATTCTATAGTGTTTTCAAGCCGACCGATACCTTCTATTTCGATGCATACGCTATCTCCCTTTTGCATGGGTCCTACTCCAGAAGGAGTGCCGGTCATGATCACATCTCCTGGATTTAGAGTCATAATCTGGGAGATATATTCTATTAAAGAAGGAACATCAAAAATCAGATTTGAGGTCGATGAGACTTGCTTAGGTTCATTATTGAGATAGGCCTTTAGTTTCAAAGAAGAAGGATCTAGGTCAGTTTCTATCCATGGGCCCAATGGCATAAAGGTATCGAAGGATTTGGCCACTGTCCATTGACCATCTTTGGGCTGCAGATCTCGTGCTGTCACATCGTTACCGCATGTATAACCAAGCACGTAATCAAGCGCATATTTGGCATCAATGTTTTTTGCTGTTTTGCCTATTACGACCACAAGCTCGGCTTCATAATCTACCTGTTTCGACAATCTTGGATAGTGTATGGGCTTCCCAGGGCCCAAAAGCGTTGTCGATGGTTTAATGAACAACACTGGAGAAGATGGAATTTTTAGCCCGAATTCTTCGGCATGATCCCTGTAATTGAGACCAACGCATACGGCTTTTGTCGGAACACAAGGAGCTTCCAGATATACGCTAGAAAATGGAACTTTTGCTTCTTCTCGGTCAAAATCAATTCGCTTTTTCTTGTCATGAATCCGAATCTGAGGAAGATCCTTCGAAAGGACGACCAGATCATCTTCTATGCGGCCGTAATATATGGCATCTTTATAAATGCATCTTATTATTCTCATTTTTGCTCCATAAAATCTCAAATTGGCATTACAACGAGTGCAAAGTGGGATTCACTATATCATAAGCAGTTATCGAATACAATTATTAATATTCTTTGGCTATCTTTGCTGCAAGGCGAGCATTGTTCAGCACCAGCGCGATGTTCGAGTCGAGGGAATCCCCTCCTGTCAAATCCGCAACTCTAGAAAGCAGATACGGAGTGACTTCAGCACCTTTCAGCCCTTTGTGCTCAGATTCTTCGATTGCTTTTTGGATTGCTCCCTCTATCGTCGTTTCGCTCATGGCATATTGAGAAGGAATAGGATTTGCGATGACAACTCCGCCTTTCAAGCCAGATTCCCATTTGGCACGAAGGATCATTGCTATCTCTCGAGGAGTATCGACTCTAAGCGAAAGTTCTACGCCAGAATGTTGCGTATAGAAAGCAGGAAGCTCCGATGTTCCGTAGCCGATCACCGGGACTCCTTTGGTTTCTAGATATTCCATGGTCTTGGGAATGTCCAGAATTGCCTTTGCGCCTGCGCAAACCACTGCTACATCGGTGCGCGCTAATTCTTCTAGGTCAGCAGATACATCCCAGGATTTTTCCGCTCCACGATGGACTCCACCTATACCGCCTGTGGCAAACACATGGATTGCTGCCATCTCGGCGATTATCATTGTTCCCGCTACTGTGGTTGCGCCATTTCCTCCAAATGCCATAAGTGCCGGAAAGTCCCTTCGGGACGCTTTGATGGGCTTGAGAGAACCATTCGCGAGTGAAACGAGCTCTTCGCGTGTCAAACCGACTTTCAGCCTTCCATTTATGATCGCGATAGTGGCGGGGATCGCCCCTTCTTCTCGAACCGCATTTTCTACTTCCAGCGCAGTTTCGAGGTTTTGCGGCCAGGGCATGCCGTGTGTAATTATCGTCGATTCTAGAGCAACTACGGGTATCCCCGTAGTAATTGCATCAGCAACTTCTTCTGAAATATCAAGATACTTGTTCATTTATGATTCTCCGTTTGGATTGCATTAATAAGCTCACCTATCAGCTTGGATGTTTCAGGATAGCAGATTCTTGTCGTTTCGAACAGGTTGCGCTGATTTAGATGAGGATTAACCGGTCGATTCGAGGAGCTAGCATAGAGTGCGGAACTAAGTGCTAGTTTTGCTTTGTCTCTGGGAGAAATAGACCAGGAGCTATCTCCATACTTTTCTTTTAATCGTCTCTCAAGCAATGAAATCCAAACAAGAGCAGCACATGCTGCATCGCCGGCGCCTGAACGATTTATAACATGAGGGCAAAGCTTGAAAGAGTTCAACGGAATATGCTCGATAATCTCTCTGTCTATAAAACTAATGCCCTCAGTTCCTTTAGATATATACAGCTCTTTTGGCAGAAGAGACTTTTTCCTAAGAGATAAAGCTATCTCTTCTATAGAAGCATTTTCTTCAAGGCCAGCTATTCTGGCAGATTCACTAACATTGGGCTTTGCTATGTCGAATTTTCCAAAGCATGAGACAAATTTTTCCGACTTTTTTGTAGAAACAGGGTCGGCAATAAGCAAAGGCCTAGAAATTGCGTCTGGTTCTTGAGACTTTTGCTTTATAGAAGATATATGAGGCTTCTTTTCATCTTCTAAGACACCATAATTCTCGGCGATCCATTCGATACAATCCTTTGGAATATTCCCATCCACCACAATTGCTTCAGCGTAATCGAACAACGATTTTTGAGCTTTAAGCTGATTGACCTGCATCTTTTCGATAGCACGCATATCCGCAACGGCACCCATAAGGTTTCCATCCCTGTCTAGAATACAAAGATAGACAGATAAAGGCGCTTCCTTGATTCTGAGGCTATGAGCAAGACTAATCCCCAACTTCTCGGTACGAGAGACTAGCCCATCCCAGCTTGAAGAATCTCCAACCACAGTTATCAGCTCTACATCCAACCCAAGGCGCACGAGGTTCTCAGCTATATTCCGTCCGACACCTCCTAGGCTTCTATGAATTTGCCCGGGGTTTGAGTCTTCGGGCCGATAGTCAAAGCTGCAAAAAGCCTGAATATCCAAATTCAGACCTCCTACAACGACACAATATGGCTTTCTATGTCTATCTATTTTCAAGGTCTCTCGCCCTCCACCAAGATTTGCAAATATGCTATATTATCATCAGAAATCTTATTTAGCGAGGCATAAGGTGGATCAAATATTCGATAGGCTTGAGATGCTGGTTCGCGCATGGATGTCCTCCACGTTTGGTGAGGGTTTGGGGCGAACAAGGTTTCGAGACTCAGAGACATTCGAAGATCCGGATCTTGCCGACGCATGGGATGAGCTCGAATCATACCTGGATCCTTTTAAGGCAGACAAAAAGCACAAAGCCCGAACGAATTGGAGGTCTTATACTTACCGGTCTTACGATACGGGTGAGACTCTTGAAGAAGAAACCAAAAGAAAGGCTGTGGAAGAGGCTTACAGATTTCTAGGATTAGAACCCTATGCTCCTTTTGCGCAGGTAAAGGTTCGATATAAGAAGCTCTTAAAAGAGCATCATCCAGATCGGCATACTAAGTCCGCCACGGATAACGCGGAAGCAAATGAGATAAGTGCTAAGATTAACGCGGCCTACCAACTTATCGAAGCATGGGAAGAATCTCAAGCTAAAAGTTTCAGATAAGGATACAGAAGAATAAAATGGAAAACAAAGCCCCTTTGTATATCCTCGATGTCTATGCAATTATCTATCGTTCTTATTTTGCATTTATCCGAAAGCCTTTACGAAATTCCAAAGGGGAAAATGTATCGGCGTTGTTCGGGTTTTTCCGTTTTCTTTTTTCTCTATTCGAACAAAAAAAACCGGAGCTCTTTGCAGCCGCTCTAGATTCTATTGGACCTACATTTCGCCATACGCAGTTTGCCACTTATAAGGCAACTCGTCAGAAAACGCCAGAGGACCTAACAGCACAGATTCCAAAAATCGAAGCGATTCTTCAGGCATTGGAAGTTCCAGCGATTCGATCCGAAGGATATGAAGCCGACGATATAATAGCAACTTTAGCAAATCAATGTCGGAAAGAAGGTCGACCATGCTTTATTGTTTCTGGCGACAAGGATTTGTTGCAACTTGTAGGAGATAAGATATTCGCGCTTCGACCTTCGGAAAACTTCTCATTTCGGGAGCTAGATGCCCAAGGAGTTTTTAACGAATGGGGAGTAAGACCCGATCAAATCCGAGATTTCCTTGCACTTACAGGAGATGCCTCGGATAATGTGCCGGGGGTAAAGGGCATTGGAGAAAAAACAGCTCAGAAGCTAATTTCTAAATTCGGCTCACTAGAAGCTATATATAATAATTTGACTGCGATAGAGCCAGAATCTCTGCGCAAAAAGCTCGAAGAAGGAAGAGAGAGTGCATTTTTATCCAAAGAGCTTATATCTCTGTGCTATGATGTTCCTGCTTGCCCTAATGATGTCTCTCTATTGAAACCTTCTTTGAATATCGAAGCAGCGGCTCCTCTTTTTTTGAGAGAAGATATCAAGAGCCTTATTCCTGATGAATTGCGTAGGCAATTGCTTGAGAAATCCACAACTAGAAAAGAAGTTGCTTCAGCTGCGAGTTTCCAGGAAATTTCAGGGCGAGCGCAACAGGTACAGGCTAGATCTTCTACGCAAGTTATGCCTTCTACGCAAGCTGTGCATTCTTCGCAAGCTTCGCTTTCTTCAGAGGCTGCAGCTAAAGGAATAACTCAAGGGGCAGCTTCTATGGTACCTATAGAGAATACTTCAGGATTATCGCCTAGCCAACTAATGCAAGCGAATTATGAGGCAGTCCTGTCGATCGAAAAACTCGATAGGATCATCGATGAGGCTATTGAACGAGCTGTCTGTGCTTTTGATACCGAGACCGATTCTCTAGATGTGCTTAAGGCGGGACTTGTCGGTTTTTCTCTTGCTTTCGATGCTGATTCAGCCTGGTATGTGCCCCTAAAGAGTCCTGATTCAGAATGCATTCCAAAGGACCTGGCCCTTTCGTCTTTATCGAGGCTTATGAAGGAGCCACAAATGCTCCTTATTGGGCACAACCTAAAGTTCGATATAAACGTTCTCTACACTGCGGGCCTTGAAGTAAATCCAACTTGCTTTGACACGATGATAGCCGCATGGGTTCTGGATGTAGAGGCTCCTTCTTTTTCGCTATCTTCGGTTGCTAAACGTTTTCTAGGGATTTATGGACTAGAATATGAAGATGTAGTACCGAAAGGCCTTACCTTTGCCGATGTGCCTTTGGCTAGCGCAACTCGCTATGCATCGGAAGATGCGTACTTTTCCTTTCTACTCTATCAATTTCTCTCTAAGGAAATTGAGACGCATAATCTGCATAATATATTCTATGATATAGAGATGCCCTTATTGCCAATCCTTGCTGAAATGGAACGAACCGGGATTCGCGTCGAGGCAGGGCGCCTTCGTGCCTATGGTAAAGAACTACAGAAAGAGCTTACAGAGATCGAAACCAAAGTCTTCCAGCTGGTTGGCCATGAGTTCAATTTGGCTTCTCCTAAACAACTAGCCGAAGTGCTATTCTCCGAGAGGAAACTACCTGTACAAAAGCGAACAAAAACAGGCTTTTCTACCGATACTTCTGTTCTAGAAGAGCTTGCACCTTTGGATCCCGTTCCTCAGCTCATTCTTAGGCAAAGGCTCTTGACCAAACTAAAGACGACATATATCGAACCTCTCGCAGAGTTGGCAACGGCGCAAGGACGAATTCATACTACCTTTGTGCAGACTGGCGCCGCAACCGGAAGGCTTTCCAGCAGAGATCCAAACCTCCAAAATATCCCTATACGCGAAGAAGAAGGCAGAAAAATAAGAGAGGCTTTTATTGCCGAACCAGGGCATTTGCTTGTTTCTGCCGATTATTCGCAAATCGAGCTAGCAGTTCTGGCTCACCTCTCCAAAGATCCTAATCTTATCAAAGCCTTCAAAGAAGGAGTCGATATCCATAAGCGGACTGCTTCCTTTATCTTTGGAATACCTGAGGATCAGGTCGATGCAGATCGAAGAAGAATTGCTAAGACTATCAATTTTGGGGTCATATATGGCATGAGCGCATTTAGACTTGCGCGAGATCTAGGTATTTCGAACAGCCTAGCAAAGGAATTTATCGATTCATATTTTTCGACTTATTCAGGAGTTGCAGATTTTATTCAAAAAACGATCAAAGAAGCCCAAGAAAAAGGCGTCACTTTTACCTTATTTGGGCGCAGGCGGCAGATTCTTGGAATCAATTCTAAAAATAAAACCGAGCAGCAAGCAGCACAGCGAGTTGCCGTCAATACACCAATACAGGGGACTGCTGCAGACATAGTAAAAATAGCTATGATCAAAGTACATCGAAGGCTTAGGAAGGAAATGCCAGAAGTGCATATGCTGCTGCAAGTACACGACGAACTTGTATTTGAAGCGCCACAAGCTCTGGTGGAAGGAGCCATGAAGCTTATCAAAGAGGAAATGGAACATGCTGTACTGCTCGATATTCCACTTAGGGTAAGCATGGAATCGGCTCCATCTTGGGGCGAGATGCATTTGTAATTCAAAAGGAAAGGTCGATGTTCATACTTGGCCTCACTGGAGGTTATTGCGTCGGAAAAAACGAAGTCGCAAGCATACTCGAAAAAAGTGGCTGGAAAGTCACGGATGTCGATAAGCTTGGCCATGTGGCGCTTCCCCTTGTATGCAATGAGCTTATCGATGCCTTTGGCGACTCTATTCTAAGAGAAGATGGTTCCATAGACCGAAAAAAACTTGGTTCGCTGGTATTCAATAATAGAGAGCGATTGACGAGTCTCGAAAATATTGTCCATCCCGCAATGCTTTCTTTACTAGATAAGGAAATAGAGAAAGCGCAACAGAATTCAATACAAAAATTATGCATAAATGCGGCATTGCTCTATCGTTTTCCACAGCTTGATTCATGCGATGCGGTCATCGAAGTTAGAGCGCCACTTTATCTAAGAATAGATCGAGCGATACAAAGAGATCATCTGTCTTTCGATGAAGCACTCCATAGAATCTCGAGCCAGAAAGAGCTTTGGAGAAAGAGATCTGATGTCAGTGTCCCTATATATATGCTTTGGAATCTAAAATCTCTAGAGGAACTCGAGGCCGATGCTCTTGAATTGCTAAAAAAAATAGAAAATGAAATAAAGGGAAAGCGGAGCTTTACCTAATAATTTACCTTGCCGATATTAATTAAATAGAGGTCTAGAAATGTCGGATCGTTCAAAAAAATTGCTATGGATTGCTGTAGCGGTAAGTGGCTTCGCATTGATTGTCCTTCTTGCTGTATTTATTATCTTTCCACCCAATCAATTGTCTGAATCCAAACCTTTTGACCTGACAGGCAGGTCGCCTGCCAAAGAGGTATCTCCAAATGACTTTTCTGCCTTTCCAAGTATCGTCATCCAATCTTCAGAAGGAGAAGGTCAGGCTTCCAGCACTTCCAAAGATGAAAAGACAGAACCCCAAAAACCGCAGAGCAATGTGATTATCGTTCCTGCTCCTTCCTCAAATCAAAAAACCGCTGAAACTCCTTCGCAACCAATTGAGTCGCAATCGCAAAAGACTGCTGTTGCACCAAAAACGTCACAAACATCTCAAACATCGCAAACACCAGCACAGAGCTCTGCAAAGACAAGCCCAGCAACAACACCTAGCGCCTCATCAACACAGAAAACAACCCAGCCAACACCTTCTGCTGCACCAAAAACTGACTCATCGAGCACGGAATATTGGATTCAAGTTGGCAGTTTTTCGCAACAAGATACTGCGGAAAAACTTCGCAGTGAATATATAACTCGTGGCATGACAGCCATCATTGCGCAAAAGGATGTCGGCGGTAAAACCTATTATCAAGTCAAGGTTGGGCCTTATGCATCATCGGATGAGGCAAAAAAATGGCTTCTTACGGTAAAATCCGTCAAAGGCGCAAGCCAGGATGCCTTTGTTACAAGCCGGTAAGAATTCGACAATATACAGAGCGCTCCGTACAAAGCACTCCATGATAAATTTGTTTGACAGCAGGCGATTTGGAGGCTAAACTTTTTTAGGCACTTAATGCCAACGGAATTTTCCGTTTTTACCAATCAAGCAAAGGAGTCGCCAATGAGAAAGATCATTCTCGGTCTGCTTGCTCTTCTTATGGCAGTTTACCTCGTGCTGCCAGCCACGGCTCAGGCAAAAAAACCTCTAAAGGTCGCCTTTGTATATATCGGCCCGCCAGGTGATCTCGGTTGGACCTATGAGCATGAACGAGGACGGCTAGCTCTACAGAAATATTTCGGCGATAAAATCGAAACCAAATATGTAGAAAATGTTCCAGAGGGCCCGGATGCAGAGCGTATCATTCGTCAATTCGCTATTCAGGGATTCGATGTTATCTTCACTACAAGTTTTGGTTATATGGACCCAACGTATGCTGTAGCTCAGGAATTCCCAAATATAGTTTTCGAACACTGCTCAGGATATAAGACGGCTCCAAATATGGCTACATACTTTGGACGAATCGAAGAAGCCCGCTACCTAACTGGCATTATTGCTGGCCGCATGACCAAAACCAATAAGATCGGTTATGTAGCAGCCTTCGGAATTCCTGAAGTCGTGAGGGGCCTAAATGGATTCGCTCTAGGAGTACGGTCTGTCAATCCAAATGCAAAGATCCAGGTTGTCTGGACGAATACCTGGTATGACCCCGTAAAAGAAAGAGAAGCTGCAATAGCACTTCTCGACGCGGGCTGCGATATCATTGCACAACACCAGGATACTACAGAGCCTCAAAAAGCAGCACAGGAGCGAGGCAAGCTCTCTATCGGCTATGACTCAGATATGGCAAAATTCGTAGGAGATACTGTTCTTGCAAGCGCAATTTGGAACTGGGAAACCTACTATATCAAGACTATCCAAGAGGTATTGAACGGAACTTGGAAGACACACGCCTACTGGGGTGGATTGAAAGATGATATTGTAAAGCTTTCGGACCTAAGCCCGCGCGTGCCCGCAAATGTTAGGAAAGAAGTGGAGGATGCAAAGAAAAAGATATTGGGCGGATGGAGTATCTTTACTGGCCCCATAAAGGATCAGAATGGGAAGATTGTCTACAAGGCAGGCGAAGTCATCCCCGACGACAAACAGCTTTCAATGGATTGGTTTGTTGAAGGGGTAGTAGGTAAGGTTCAGTGATTATTTTCTGCCGGCATGTTTGCTCAAAGCAATGCATGCCGGCTTTTTTTATCTATAAGATCTATGAATGATTCGAATATTCCGAAAGTCGAAATGAGACGCATTTCCAAGTCATTCCCTGGAGTTGTTGCAAATGATTGTATTGATTTGAAGCTCCATAAAGGAGAGGTTTTAGCGCTTCTGGGAGAGAATGGCGCAGGAAAGAGCACTTTGATGAATATATTGTGTGGCCTGTATAGGCCGGATCAAGGTGAAATATACATAGACGGACAGCAAGTCGAAATCCATTCTCCGCGAGATGCTCAAAAATATGGAATAGGGATGGTGCACCAGAGTTTCAAGCTCGTAGATTCGATGAATGTTCTTGAAAATATCATTCTAGGCCTCCGCAATGAGCCCTTCGTACCAGATATGAAGCTTGTTCGCAAGCAGCTCATGGAATTAGCATCTCAATACCACCTCAGTGTCGACCCAGATGCTTGTATATGGCAACTATCCGTCGGAGAGCAGCAGCGTGTGGAGATCCTAAAACTTCTTTATAGGAATGCTGAAGTCTTGATATTGGATGAACCCACTGCCGTCCTTACTCCACAAGAGGCTCATGAGCTGAATCGTGTCATCAAGACCATGAAGCAAGAAGGCAAGTCAGCAATATTCATAACTCATAAAATGGAAGAAGTGATTGAGTTTTCAGACCGCGTCATGGTGCTGCAAAAAGGAAGAGTCGTTGCAGAAACACCTACTTCAGAGACGAGTCCTAAAGAACTAGCGCGAATGATGGTAGGACGCGAAGTCCTCTTTCAAATTGAAAGAAAACCCTATAGCCCTGGAAAAGCAATATTGGAGCTCTCTCACATTGAAGCACTTGGAGATAGAGGCTTACCTGCTCTCAAGGACCTATCATTTAGCCTAAAGGCAGGAGAGATACTCGGTATTGCCGGAGTCGATGGTAATGGACAGAGAGAGCTAGCAGAGGTCGTAACTGGGCTGCGAAAGTCTACAAAAGGAACGCTAAAGATTGCAGATAAAGATATGACCAACAAATCTCCACTCGAGATTATTCGAGAGGGAGTAGCACACATACCTCAGGATAGAGCATCCGTTGGAGCGGTCGGAGATCTCAGTGTCGCATCGAATCTTGCCATGAAGCAATACCGCTCCAAGCCACTTGCTCAGGGAATCATCCTTTTGCCCAAAAGAATCATCGATTTTGCCCGCAAGTTGATAGATAAATTTCGTATTGCCACCCCCTCGCCCAATACTCAAGTCAAATTCCTCTCCGGCGGAAATGTGCAGAAGACGATTCTGGCTAGGGAGATCGGCGCAGCACGCTCGTTGATAATTGCAGTCTATCCATCTCGAGGGCTCGATGTAGGAGCTACAGAGTCAGTAAGGCGTCAACTAATCAATATGCGAGATGAAGGGCTTGGTGTCCTACTTTTCTCGGAGGATCTAGATGAGCTTATGCAGGTCTCGGACCGCATAGCCGTTATTTTCGAAGGGAGGATCATGGATATTTTCGACGCTGAAAATATAGATATCGAACATATTGGAATGCTGATGGCAGGCATGAAGACGGAGGTCTATTGATGAGGTTCGTATTCGAAAAACGAAAGGCGACATCGATTTCAGCCCTTATCCTCGTCCCTCTGATATCATTTGCAGTCTCTCTGTGCCTGACTGCCCTATTGCTCACAATTTTCGGAGCCGATCCTCTCAAAACCTATTCTGCAATGGCAATTGGTGCTTTTGGGTCTTTGCATGGTTTTGCAGAAACACTTGTAAAAGCCATACCTCTAATGATGACAGGCCTCGGAGTGGCAATTGCTTTTCAGTTAAAGTTTTGGAATATAGGTGCCGAAGGTCAGCTTACGCTGGGCGGCGTAGCCGCGGCGGGAGTGGCTCTTTTTCTAGAGCAATACCTGCCAGGTCCCTTTCTTCTTGTGGGCGCATTATTAGGAGGCTTACTTGCAGGTGCACTTTGGGCAGGCATTCCTGCGATTCTCAAGACCTCTCTAAATGTCGACGAGACTCTTGTCACCCTTATGATGAATTATATCGCCATTTTGTTCTCAGAATACCTCTATTACGGCCCCTGGCGAGATCCTAAGGGATATGGATTCCCCGGATCGCGTATGTTTTCATCTAATGCTTGGCTTCCACGAATAGTGGGACGCGCGCATATCGGCATTTTAATAGCTTTGTTCGTTGCCCTTGTCCTGTGGTTTATTCTTAGGCGGACTCGCTGGGGCTTCGAGCTGCAGATCATTGGTGCAAGCCAACAAGCAGCAAGGTATCAAGGAGTCGCCGTTGAACGAAATATCGTCCTTGCAATTACGCTTTCCGGGGCTCTCTGCGGACTAGCAGGAGCATTCGAGGTAACAGGGATATCACATCGTTTACAGCAAGGCCTTTCTATTGGTTATGGATATACAGCGATAATAGTTGCATGGATGAGTCAACTCAATCCTCTTGTGATTCCTTTTGTAGCGGTAGCGCTGGCCGCGCTATCTGTAGGAGGCGATCAGGTGCAGATGATAATGGGGCTACCTGCGGCTATGGGTACCGTGATGCAAGGTCTCATACTATTCCCTATGCTAGCAGGCTCCCTGTTCACTGAATACAGGCTTCTGGCAGTAAAAGACAATAAGAGCAACTTGCCTGGATGAAACTTAGGAGTATTGTATGGATTTTGTCACTTCAATTCTGACGATTACCATCCGTGCAGGAACGAGCCTTACCATTGCTACTATTGGAGAAATCTTCACCGAACGCACCGGTATTCTAAATCTCGGTGTCGAGGGAATCATGCTTATGGGCGCCTTGTCTGCTTTTACTGCTGTCTTTTATAGCCACAGCATCATGCTGGGAATCTTGGTAGCAATGGTGATCGGAGGTCTGCTCGCCTTAATACATGCTTTTCTTACCACGACAATGAGGGCAAATCAAGTTGTCTCGGGGCTTTCGATAACGCTCTTTGGAACAGGGTTTTCATCATTTCTGGGACAAAGGCTTGGACCAGAATCCAACAATTTCAGGTTAGTAGGCCTTAGAGCAGAGCGAATTCTGCCCTTTGCTCCAAAATGGGCAAAAGACATTCCGATTCTTTCGGCATTTTTGAATCAAGACATAATTACCTATCTCGTATACCTCCTTATTCCCCTAGCATGGTTTTTTCTTTATAAGACAAGACCAGGCCTATGGCTTCGTTCCGTCGGAGAAGATCCCTATACGGCCGATGCAATGGGAATCGATGTTACAAAAACTAGATATTTCTATACTATTATTGGTGGAATGCTAATAGCTTTGGGAGGAGCCCATCTTTCTCTTTCTTACACTCCTGGATGGTCGGAAAATATTACTGGCGGAAGAGGTTGGATTGTGATTGCGCTCGTTATCTTTTCGATGTGGAATCCTGCACGCGCAGTGTGGGGATCCCTATTGTTCGGAGGAATCAACGCAGTCCAGTTTCGTCTTCAGGCATCAGGAACGAGCATACCTGCGAACTTTCTCAACATGTTGCCATATATTGGCACTATAATAGTGCTTGTAGCTATTACATGGTGGGAAGCCCTGTCCAAAAAAGTGGGCGCGCCTGCAGCGCTTGGATCCTCATATATGAGGGAGGAAAAATGAAAAAGGACATCATAGACGCCGCGATTGGAAAAGTACAATGCGACGTCAATTATTCCAATTGTATCCTAGTAGATGTCCTTTCTGGCCGTTTGCTCAAGGATTCTGTTGTTTCGATTAAGAACGGTTATGTAGCTGGAATCAACGATGGGCTTTCGGCAAAGGAAACAATAGACCTCAGAGGAATGTATCTTGCACCTGGTCTTGTCGATGGCCATGTACACATAGAGTCCTCACTTCTCACTCCGGCCGAATATGCAAAAGTCGTAATACCTCACGGAACCACCACTGTAATTGCAGATCCTCATGAGATTGCCAACGTGATGGGCTATGATGGTATGCGCTATATGCTCAATGTTTCGGAAAACATTCCCCTAGATGTTTATTTTATGGTTCCATCGTGCGTACCGGCAACTGATTTCGATACTGCTGGAGCGGCGCTCTATGCCTCTGATATGCATCAGTTTTTACAGGAGCCTCGCGTACTCGGGCTTGGCGAAGTGATGAACTATCCAGGAGTTTTGGCGCAGGATCCGCAGCTTATGGATAAGATCGCACTATTCAAGTCAAATGGAAGGCCTATTGACGGACATTCTCCTGGGCTATCGGGCGCCCGCCTCTCGGCATACATTGCCGCAGGAATAGGCTCTGACCATGAGTGTACCAGCGCAGAAGAAGCATTGGAGAAGGTGGGCAAGGGAATGTACATAATGCTGAGGGAAGGCTCTACGGCAAAGGATTTGCGCAACTTGTTATCGGCAGTTAGACGAGAAAACGCAGGGCGCTTCATGCTATGTTCAGATGACCGTCATTGCAACGATCTACGCGATGAGGGCCACATAGACTTCTCGCTAAGGCTTATGTTGGAGGCAGGCGTCGATCCTATAGATGCAATTCGCATAGCTTCGAGCAATGCAGCTAGATGGTTTGGAATTCCTTCTCAAGGTGCTATTGCTCCAGGTTATAAGGCCGATTTTATCGTGTTCCCCTCATTTGAATCCTTCGAGATCAAAGCGGTCGTCAAAAACGGCAAAATTGTTGCAAAAGATGGTTCTCTGATCGAAGACTTTTCTGGAGCTCCAATTGCGATCCGAGATTCGGTCAATATCAAATGGTTGACTGCCGAAGACTTCATAATTCCTGATAAAGGGTCTCCGGTGAGAGTAATCAAAGTCCAACAAAATTCGCTTATAACCATCCATGGCATAGAGGAGCTTCCTTTCGAGAATGGAGCACTCGTTTCAGATCTCGAACGCGACATACTCAAGATATTTGTCATAGAGAGACATACAGGCTCGGGGAATATTGGAAAAGGCTTCATTCAGGGACTTGGTCTTAAACGCGGAGCTATAGGCAGCACTATTAGCCATGATTCGCATCATATGATAATCGCCGGCGTCGATGATTTATCGATCTTCAAGGCAGCCAGGCATCTCAACAAAATCAAGGGCGGCTTAGTCTATGCAGTGGGAGATCAAATCTTGCTGGACCTGCCTTTGCCTGTTGCAGGTCTCATGAGCGATAAACCGGCCGACTTTGTTATAAAAAAGCTGAGCGATTTCGATAGACTCTTCCAGAAGGAAGGTCTGACAGCGACTTCTCCTCTTATGACGCTCTCGTTTATGGCCCTTCCAGTTATTCCAAGCCTCAAGATTACAGACAAAGGTCTTGTCGATGTCGAAAAGTTCAAAAAAGTATCGCTCTACGCTGACAAAATAGTCAAAGAAAAACACTGATTCGGTATCTTGGCAGCCTTTATGCTTAAGGCAAGTCCTTTTAAAAAGGTTGCCTTTTTCCATAAACAGAGGAAAGCAAGAGGAGGGATACAAGCGCTCGGGTCCAGCGTCATGAATGCCCTTCCGAAAAATCTATGATATAATTTTCGATTAGGGAGAGCAAAATGGCTTATTTGCGCATAAAGGTCAACAACACATGGCATGATATTCATTCATCTGAAGGAACGCCCGCAATCGATGTAATTCGAGGCGAACTTGGCCTTATGGCAACAAAGGAAGGTTGTCGCGAGGGCGATTGTGGCGCATGTGCTGTATTGATTGGAGAATATGCAGCTAGTCAACTGCGATATCGAGCGCTTCCTTCGTGCCTACTTGCGATTGGCGAGCTCAAAGGCAAACATCTTATTACGCTCGAAGGCTTAATAGAGGGAGCTCAAGACGGTCTTACACCAGTCATGCGCGCCTTTTTAGATGAGAATGCAAGTCAATGCGGGTTTTGTACGCCTGGATTCATCATCGCCTTGACTTCTTGGCTGGCGGAACCGAAACCACTCGACCTTGCAGGCGCTTTGCAGGCCATAGATGGCAACTTGTGCCGATGTACTGGGTATGCTGCAATTCGAAGAGCAGCCCTTAGGCTTATCGAGCAATTCAAAGGCCTGCCCATCGATCCAGAGGCTAGGCTGAATGCGCTAGTGGGTGTTCATGTGCTTCCTTTATCGGTCAGCGAATTTGCAGCTGAAATATCCAGGCAATTTTCACAGAACTCGATAGAAAAAAAGAACCCTCAAATAGCGCCAAAAGAGAGAATAACATCTAATGGCATTGTCATCTTAGGCGGAGGAACAGACTATTATGTAAAGAACCCCGAGCCAGGCGAAGACTTTTCGCCATTCTTGATTCGAATGAGGCCGGAATTCAAAGAGATTGCTTACTTAGAGGAAAAAGGACAAAAGTGGCTCGAAATCGGTGCTGCCGTTACGGTGAGAGACTTTTTTGCCTCAGAGCTTGTAAGACAAGAAGTTCCGGGAATCGAGCAATTCGAAACGATGTTTGCAAGCACCTTGATACGCAATCTCGCTACAATTGGCGGGAATATCGTCAATGCCTCGCCAGTAGCGGATATCACGGCAATGCTATTGGCTCTCGACGCAGAACTCGTCATTTCATCGCAGGAAGAAGAGGGATTTGGCACATCTATAACGGCGCGTACTTGTAAGCTGGAAGAATTCTTTTTGGGATACAAGACAATCGATCTAAAACCAACAGAAGTCATCAGAGCTATCAGGATTCCATGCTGTGTCGACCCCAAGACACGGAAATTCTCCTTTGAAAAGGCAAGCAAACGCAAAAATCTCGATATCGCCGCCGTAAATACGGCCATATCTTTTAGAATCGAGGAGCAAAGGTTCAAGGATGTACACATAAGCCTTGGAGGAGTCGCGCCTATACCAATAGTCAGCAAAGCAGCAATGGAGCTGCTCGAAGGTTCATTCTGCCCTATCTCAGATGGGAAAACGATGGCCGAGCTTGCAAAGAAAACGGCAAGCTTGGCTGAGGCTTCGGTAAAGCCCATAAGCGATGTGCGCGGATCTGAAGAATATCGGCGCAGAATGGTCTATAGGCTCATGCTTGCACATTTTGTGCGCCTCTTTGAAGATAGCGGTGTTGCGGAGGAGCTATTTCCATGAATAATAAAGATATACTTGAGCAGGACGAATTCCGGGCTCGGGAGGCTAATTCGGACATGAGTCTTAAATGGGCAGGTCGAGCGGAATTGGAAAGCGGCTCGTCGGGCTTAATACCCGAATCGCTACCAAATGTTCTGGGGCAAACTCAATATATTGATGATATTCCGCGACCAGCAGGTTGCCTCCAGGCCGTCGTCGTTCTATCGCAGAGCGCACATGGAAAAATCCACTCTATCCACATAGAGAAGGCTATCGAGCTCGACGCTTCTGTACGGGTCATCCTGGCAAAAGACATCCCTGGAACCAATCAGATTGGGTTTAACAAGCCCGACGAGCAGCTCCTTCCAGAGGAGGAGTGGCATTATTGGGGCCAGCCTTTGGCAATTGTTGTGGCGACTTCTCGCAGTCTTGCAAGAAAAGCCGCAAGCCTTGTGCGCATCGAAGGAGAAAACCTTCCTGCAATCATAGATGCAAGGGAAGCGGCAACCAAGGGAGATTTTATCTTTCCACCGCGGACAATAGCTTGTGGAGATGTGCTCGAGGCATTTTCAAAATGTGCCTTTGTCGTCGAAGGCAGAGTAGATTCGGGTGGGCAAGAACATGTCTATCTCGAAACCCAGGGAGCAATCGCTCAAGTTATAGATGGTCGTAGAGTACATGTCATTTCGAGTACACAGGGGCCAACGGGCGTACAAAGAGCGGTTGCTCAAGCGCTGGGCTTACCCATGAACATGGTGGAAGTCGAGGCAAGACGCCTAGGTGGAGCATTTGGCGGCAAGGAAGATCAAGGAGCCAATTGGGCATGTATGGCTGCCGTCGCTTCCTGGGTTACGGGAAAGCCAGTCGAAATATACCTCAACCGCAAGGATGATATGCGGGCCACAGGCAAGCGTCATCCTTATTCCACAGATTTTCGCCTTGGCGCAGATGCGAACGGCAAACTCATGGCTTTCGAGGCAGACTACTACCAGAATTCTGGCTCGACCTGCGATCTATCGGCGGCAATTCTTGCACGCACTGTGCTGCATGCTACGGGTGCCTATCAGATCCCGAATGTTAGAGTAACTGGCTATATGTGCCATACGAACCTGCCCTCTTTCACCGCCTTTAGGGGCTTTGGAGGGCCTCAAGCGTTCTTTGTTATCGAATCGGCAATCGACGCGCTTGCACAAAAGATGGGAATCGATCCAGTAGAAATAAAGCGGAACAATCTCTTCCAAGAAGGCGACGTGACCTATTATGGCATGACTATGGAGCGAGTGCGCGCATCGGACTCGGTTGAGCAGCTTCTCCGCAAGGTCGATTATCCTGCGCTAAAAGCTAGAATTGCAGAGTTCAATGCCTCGCATCGACTAAAAAAGAAGGGCCTTGGCCTTATTCCCGTAGCTTTTGGCATAAGTTTTACTAAGCTACAGATGAATCAGGCCGGAGCCCTTGTGCATATCTACAGCGATGGCTCGGTAGTGGTCTCGACGGGCGCCATCGAAATGGGCCAGCAGGTGGCGCGAAAAATCGCGATAATTGTTGCAAAGACTCTCGGTGTTCCAATAGATCGAGTTACGGTTCAACGCACTACAACTTTGACAGTAGCCAATACTGTGCCGACCGCCGCGAGTACGGGATCGGATATGAATGGTATGGCGGCAAAAATTGCATGCCAGGAAATTCGAGGAAGACTCTTAAAGAAAGCCGCAGAGCTCCTTATGGTCGATCTCGAAAAGATCGATATCAAAGATGGAGCAGTGCTAGTAGATGGAGCACCTGATCATCTCAGCTGGGAGCAGCTTGTCGAGGCCATGAGCGCTTCACGGCAAGATCTATCCGCACATGGATTCTATGCGACGCCGATGCTCGAATATGATATGGAAACAGAACGTGGAAAGCCTTTTGCCTATCATGTCTATGGCGCAGCGCTGGTAGAAGCCAGCATAGATGTCCTACGAGGCACATATACAATCGACAGGGCAACAATTGTCCACGATATTGGTGAGAGTATCGATGAAAGCGTCGATATAGGGCAGATCGAAGGAGCCCTTGCACAAGGCCTAGGCTGGGCTCTGCTCGAAGATCTGCGCTTCGAGCCCGATGGTAAGCCTATTTCGGACACCCTATCCACCTATAAAGTGCCCGATATAAACTTTATGCCTCCCAATATAGATATCGAATTCCTGCCAAGCATCGATAATCCATTTGCACCTTATAACTCAAAGGCAGTTGGCGAGCCTCCATTGCAGTATGGTATTGCGGGCTATTTTGCTGTTCTCGAGGCCATTAGAGCTGCAACAGGAAAGACGCTCGAATATTACGATCTGCCCCTTATCCCAGAGAAAATAATGAAACTGCTCATTTCAGAGCAGAACAAAATAGATAAAGTAACTGGAAATCACATTGGGACAAAAGCCTGATGCGGAATATTCTTGGCAGGGAGAATCAGAATGATATTAGCAAATGTCGCTGCAGCATTGCCTGGTGAGCGCGATTTTAGGCTTGTCAATATTTTCATAAAAGGCAATAAAATAGCTTCTATCAAGGAAGCAGACCTTAAGAAGAAAACAGATAATCCGTTGGAAAATATAAATTCCGGGGCGAATGAAGCAACTGACCTTCATGCTTATGATGATGAAGAAATCATAGATGCACATGGGCTTCTCGCATTTCCAGGTGCAATAGATCCCCATGTTCACTTCGATGAGCCTGGCTTTACGCATCGCGAAGATTTTCTGCATGGCTCCGCAGAGGCAGCACGAGGAGGCGTGACTACCATCATAGACATGCCCTGTACTTCCATTCCACCTGTTATCTCTAACGAGGCACTCGAAGAGAAGCTATCAATAGTACAAAAAAAAGCGTTGATCGATTTTGGCTTTTATGGTGGCATAAATGGGAATATGACTCCCGAACATATTCCTGAACTTATAGCATCGCTTGCTCCTCGAGTGCTTGGCTTCAAATCCTATTTCATCTCAGGCATGGACACATTCCCAGCGGTAGACGAGGCCCAATTTGCCGCCGCTGCAAAGGCTTGCGGAAAAGAGGGGCGCCCCCTTCTTTTACATGCCGAGGACGCTTATGTAATTTCGGAAGCAACCAAGGAAAGAGAATTGCTACGTGGCGCACAAAAACCGCAATGGATAGACTACTACGCCTCGCGTCCAATGGAAGCTGAAATCGTAGCGGTGATGAAGGCTCTAAAACTTGCAGGACAATATGCCAAATATGTACACATTGTACATATTGGTACCGCCAAGGCCGCCATGGCAGCTTTTGAGCGCGGCGCCACATGTGAGACCTGCCCTCATTACCTTGCGTTCGATGAGACAGACTTTGCTCGCTTTGGAGCTGCACTCAAGACGGCTCCACCAGTGAAAAGCCCAGAACAAAAATCAATTCTTTGGCACCTTCTCGCAGATGGTAAGATAAATTTTGTCACATCTGATCATGCGGGAGCACCAGATTATGAAAAATTCACAGACAATCCATTGATGGCGTATGGTGGCATTCCTGGTACTGGTACACTCTTTCCCTATATGCTATCTGAGGGATTGTTTGCCAAGAGACTCTCTCTCGAACGTTTTCTCGAGGTAACTAGTGGAGGCGCGGCAAGAAGGTATGGACTTTGGCAAGGAAAGGGCTCGCTTGCCCCTGGCAAAGATGCTGATATTGTCCTTGTCGATCCAGAGCATACGAGGCGGCTCAATCCCTCGGCTATGATGAGCAAAAGTGCGATAACGCCATTTGCGGGAATGGTGCTTTCGGGACGCATCGAAGGCACATGGGTGAGGGGTTCTATCGTATATGCATCGGTTAGGCTTGCTGCAGCGCTCGGAGCACCCAAAGATCCTATATTTTCCAATGAAGAAGGCATAATTCTTGCCAAACCTGGTTATGGCACATTTCTTACTTGGGGGTATCGATGAGCAAGATAATGAAGGCCACAGCGTTGCCCGCCCTGTTTGCGCGCATTGCAGGCGAATACAAAGCAAAACGTAGCATTTTCGAAATTCCGGAATCTACTTGGCTAGATATATTCGAACAGGAAGCGGAGAGCGCAGGCATGCCTGTAATGGCTTCTACAATAAGCATTCCACTAGGGCCTGCAGCCGGGCCTCACACGCAGATTGCTCCTAACCTCATCGCAGCATACCTTTCGGGAGCGAGGGTGTTCGAATTAAAAACGGTACAGGAGAACGATCATCTCGACATCGACAAGCCTTGCATCGATGCGCTCGACGAGGGATACAATGTCGAATGGTCCACCGAGCTCTCGCTCGAAGAGGCACGTATTGAATATATAAATGCCTGGATGGTCATCAATCTCTTTGCAAGATTATGGTCGCATAAACCAAGCGATTTTTTATTCAATATTTCGGTGGGTTACACGCTAGAAGGCCTCAAGAGCGAAAAAATGGACGCTTTTATCGAAGGTATGCGCAGACCTGAAACAGGCTCTTATTGGGAACCTGCGCTTGAAGAGCTAAAGTCTTTCGTCGAATCTCCACTTTTTATCCAGGCTTTTGGATCTCAAGCGCTCGAAAAAGCCCGTTCCATAGCAGATCACATGCCGGTTCGACCTGTACATTCCGTAACACTCTCGACCATGCATGGCTGCCCTCCTGAAGAAATTGAGCGCATAGGCCGCTATCTCATTGAAGAGAAAGGCTTTGATACCTATATAAAGCTAAACCCAACACTTCTCGGCTACGAAAATGCACGAACGATTCTCGATAGGCTTGGATGGAAGGATATTGTCCTAAAACGCGAGAGTTTCGAGCACGATCTGCAATTCGACATGGCTATATCGCTCATAAACACCTTAGGCGAGGTTGCGGCCAACAGGGGAAGGCGGTTTGGCATCAAGCTTTCTAATACTCTGGCCAACATAAATAACGGTGATTATTTACCTGGTATGGAACGATACCTCTCAGGCCGGGCTCTTTTCCCAATAACAATCCACCTTACAGCAAGACTAGCTCATGCTTTGCCTGATTTCGGAGCGCGGTTTTCTTATTGCGGCGGTGTCTCAGCCTTCAATGCGGCCGATCTAATCAGAGCGGGAATAGGCCCACTTACAATTGCAACCGATTTACTAAAGCCAGGCGGTTATCAGCGCTTAGGACACATGGTCAAAGATGTACTCTCAAGTCTACCATTTGCGCCCGAGAGTCCAGATTCCGCAGCTTTAGATGCACTTGCCGAAGGAGTATTTTTAAAACCCTATTACCGCAAGGAATGGAAAGAAGGCATGGCTTCCATTGAAGGTCCTTTGCCGCTTTTCGATTGTTTTGCAGCACCCTGTATTGAAGCATGTCCTGTTGTACAAAAGGTACCTGCTTATGTTGCTGCGACAGGAACTGGTGATGCAAATAGAGGGCTTTCCATTGTTATTTCGGATAATCCGCTGCCCACAATAACTGGAATTCTGTGCGATCATATTTGCCAGGAGCATTGCTCACGCGTTGATTATGAGGGCGCGGTACGAATCCGAGATATGAAATTATCGACCGTGCGAGCAGCAAACTCAGAATCAGAAAATGAAATGCGACCAGCATGGCCTAGAGAAGCGATTGGAAAAACAGCGATAGTTGGAGCAGGGCCCGCTGGGCTTGCTTGTGCTTGGTATTTGGCCCAACATGGGCAGAAAGCCGTTATTTTTGAAAAGTTACCTATTGCTGGCGGTGTACCTTCTACGGTCATTCCTTCTTTCAGAATTTCTCAAGAGGATATTGCATCGGATATCGATAGATTTGAAAAACTAGGTGTAGAGTTTCGATTCGGTACTGAGATTTCTACTATAGAAGCTTGCAAAGCCCTAGAAAGAGATGAATTCGATTCCATTGTCATTGCTCATGGAGCATACCATGCTCGCAATTTAATGCTTGGTGGCGATGGCGTAAAAGTCTTGCATGCACTCGATTTTCTTCGCTCTTGCATGGAAAAAGGTCTTGATCCTTTTAGTGGAGCGAAAAATATACTTGTTGTGGGAGGAGGCAACACTGCATGCGACGCTGTTAGGTTGGCATCTAGAATCCCTGGTGTAGAACATGTCTACTGGTCTTATAGACGCAGCAAAAACGAGATGCCTGCAGATAAGGAAGAGCTAGCAAATGCAATCGCGGAAGCGACCGCCCTAATGATTAGTCCTGATAATCGAGCTTCATATTTTTCTCAAGATCCCTCATCTTCCCCAGATTCATCTTCAGAAGAGAAAAATCAAGAATCTATTTTTCTTGAATTGACGCTTCCTGAAGCGCTAGGACCAGGCACAATAACGTTGCGTCGCATGAAACTAGGCGAGAAAGATGAGTCTGGACGGCCTAGTCCAGTACCAACTGATGAAACATTTTCGCTTCCTTGCGACCTCATGATTGCAGCAGTGGGCGAAGCGCCTGATCCTACGCTCTTCAAGAATTTCGGAATCGAAGTGGCAAAAAATGGTCTTCCAATCGTAGACGAAGAGACAATGGAATCTTCGATTCCCGGAATCTATATTTGTGGCGATGCTCGTAGAGGACCTTCTTCGATCATAGCCTCGGAAGCGGATGGAAGAGCGGCAGCCTTAGCCATTCTTAAAAAAAGAGAAATAGAAGTAATCAATAAAGACTATCGAGCTCCTTTATGGGACAGCACATCTCGTCTAAATCGTGGCAAGATGATGGAATCTCTATCTATCGATGACCCCTCATTTGCAGCAATAGAAGCTGAGCGTTGTCTGGCATGTGATTCGGCTTGTCTGCGATGTGTCGAAGTCTGTCCCAACCGAGCGAATATAATCATAGAAACAGGAAGACTGTTCGATCAACCTGCGCAAATTCTGCATATCGATCGCCTCTGCAATGAGTGCGGTAACTGTGGGCGATTTTGTCTATGGAAAGGTGAGCCCTATAGGGATAAGCCGACCCTCTTTGACACCATAGGCGATCTCCATGTCTCGAATAATGCAGGTTTTGCTTTTTCTGGAAATAGGGAAAGACCATCGCTGGTTTTCCGAGCAAAAGCAGGAGAATCTGTCGCTGAACTACCATTTTTCGCCTGGAATGGAGTTATTTCTCTATCGGTGCATCGCGATATCCTGGCCTTAGCTCGCGTCGTTTGGTCTGAGCATAGATATCTCGTGGAGGTGCATGAATGATTTTGTTTCGCAATGTAAGAATTATGGAACTGGAACCGCCTTCGGTTTCCGAACCGATAGATGTAGCGGTATATGAGCCAGACGAAGGCGCACATGGCGGTACTATTGCCGAGATAGGAACCTCTTTGCAGACAAAATACCCAAAAGCCAAACTAGCGGGAGATGGAGGATTCCTTTCTCCAGGGCTTGTATGCGGACATACTCATCTATACTCAGTGCTTTCGCGCGGCATGCTCGTAGATATTGCGCCATCCAAGGATTTCGCGCAGCTTCTCGAACATCTGTGGTGGCGCCTCGATAGAGCAATCGACCCTGAGATTCTGCAAGCTAGCGCCCTAGCAGGTTGTTCCGACGCGCTCAAGGCAGGAGTCACGAGCCTTGTCGACCATCATGCTGGGCCTGAATGCATTGCTGATAGTCTTTCAATTATACGAAAAGCCTATGAAGATACGGGTTTGCGCGGGATTCTGTGCTACGAAACAACTGACCGCAATGGAATGGCTGAAGCACGAGCTGGAATCGCGGAAAATGTAAGATTCGCCAAGGAGGTGGACAACATCCGGGCATCGGGTCTTAAGCCTCTTGTCGAAGCTGCTATCGGCGCACATGCTAGCTTTACTCTCAGCAATGAGACTCTGGAAGGACTTGCTGAAGCAGTACAGGAGACTTGCCGAGGCATTCATATACATCTCGCAGAAGACAAGTTCGATGCTGTCGATGCTAGATATCGCTTTGGCAAGGATCCGGTAGAGCGCATTGATGCTGTAGGAGCTCTTAACCCTCGCGGGCTTATCGGCCATGGCGTATGGCTCACCCCTTCCGAAGTAGAGATAATGAATGCTAGGGATGCCTTCCTTGCCCACAATGCTCGTTCCAATATGAACAATGCCGTCGGCTATAACACTCTATTGCCGACATTCAAGAATGTTGTGTTGGGAACGGATGGCATGGGTGCAGATATGCTCGAGGAATTCAAATTCGCTGTTTTCAGGCACCGCGAAAGTCAAGGCCCATGGTGGCCTGGTGACTTTCTTAAGGCTTTGCACAGAGGCAATCTCCTTATAGAGCGATATTTCTCACAGGACTTTGAGCCAACATTTCCTGGATTCGGTACTATAAAGCGAGGTGCTCCGGCAGACCTCGTGCTCTGGGATTATGATCCCCCTACTCCGCTTGTGGGAGCAAACATTGCTGGACACTTTGCATTCGGAATGTCCAGTAGATCGGCTCGCACGGTAATGGTTGCGGGGTCGATTCGGATTCTCGATCATAGACCATTGTATGATGACATAGCTATCGAAGCAGAAGCATGTCACCAAGCCTCAAGGCTCTGGAAAAGAATGGAAGAGAGGTAATAAATGGAAACAACCAAGATTCTAGAAAAAACTCATGATTATCGCGATTATACTGCCCAGAATCTGAGCAAAATCATTAAGGTGCCAGCGTTTTCCACCACAGAAAAAGAACGAATTCAGCTTTTGAAGAAGCTATGCGAAGAAGCTGGTATGGAGGATCTGTGGATCGACGGGCTTGGATCTTTGCTCGGCCGAGTGGGAAAAGGCTCGAAAAAGCTTGTATTCGATGCACATATCGACACAGTTGGTGTCGGTGATGAATCACAATGGAAAACCCCTCCCTTTTCTGGATTGATCAAGAATGGCCTTGTATATGGGAGAGGAGCTTCCGATCAGCTTGGCGGAGCTGCCTCAATGATCACAGCTGCGCATATTTTAAAAGAGTTGTCTTATGAGGGAGACTATGAAATCTGGTTTTCCTTTACTACGATCGAAGAAGACTGCGATGGCATGTGCTGGAAATACCTCATTGAAGAAGAAAAATTCGTCCCAGATTTCGTAGTATCGACCGAGCCAACTTCCTGCAGGCTCTATCGAGGCCACCGTGGACGCATGGAAATCCAAATCGATATAAAAGGAATCTCTTGCCATGGCTCGGCTCCGGAGCGCGGCGATAGTGCCGCATACAAAGCAGCTCGAGCTGCCCTGGCGATCGAAAAACTCAATACCCAACTTTTGCCCGACGATGATCGTTTCCTTGGGAAAGGCACAATAACCGTAAGCCAGATAGATGTGCACGGTCCAAGCCAGTGCGCCGTACCCGATCAAGCTATGCTATATTGTGATCGTCGGCTAACCTGGGGAGAAACCGACAAAAGCGCTATCGCGCAAGTACAGGCTGTTCTAAAAGAGGCGGGCGTAGATGACTTTACTGTCTATATGCCTGAATACAGAAAGCCAGCCTGGACCGGAACGGAATATCACCAAGAACTCTATTTCCCAACCTGGAAGATCCCAGAGGATCACATCCTCGTGCAATCTGGCGTCGAAGCATATACAGCGCTTTTTGGAGAAAAGCCTATCGTAGACAAATGGACCTTCTCGACAAACGCCGTTGCGATCTGTGGCCGCCATAATATCCCAGTGATCGGATTCGGACCAGGAGACGAAGCTCAAGCCCATGCACCCAATGAGATTACGCGTGTAGACGATCTTGAGATAGCTGCGGCCTTCTATGTCGCCCTCCCCTTTGCGCTATCGGCTTTGCCAACTCGAGAAAGATAAATTATCGAGGCATAAAAGCTATGAAATGGTTCTATCGCTGTCCTTTATGTGGAAAAACATATCCAATCGAACCTGGGCGCTATCTATGCGACAGCTGTGCGGAAGCTCAGAAACCAAATGAACCCTTGCGTGGAATACTAGAATGCTCTTGGGAAGGAGAGAATTCATCCAGAGGTTCTATTCCCCTCCCCGTGGAAGAATCCTTCTTTCCTCCAATTCCTGTGGGTCAAACGCCATTATGGGCTCCCGAGCGATTACGGACTGAGCTTGGAATACCACATCTATATCTCAAGGATGATACCTGTAATCCCTCTGGCTCGTATAAGGACCGAGCAAGCTGGCTTGTAGCAGCCTTTGCGCGTAAATTTGGCATAAAGGAAATTGTCCTTGCTTCGACTGGAAATGCCGCATCGAGCATGGCCTGCATTGGAGCCGCATCTGGCATAGCGATAAAAGTCTATGTTCCAAAGTCGGCTCCTATCGCAAAGCGAGTCCAGATTCTGCAGTATGGCGCAGAGCTTATCGAGGTCGATGGCACATATGACCTCGCTTTCGATAAATCGCTCGAATACTCCAAGTCGACCGGTATGCTTTCGCGCAACACCGCATACAATCCACTGACGATAGAGGGCAAGAAAACCGCAAGCTTCGAAATAGCCAAGGATCTGGCAAGAGCTGAAGATAATGTAAAAAAACATGGTATAAACACGAATGTAAGCCAAGATGAAGCGCTTAAAGTTCCCAATATTCCTGCCTATCTTGCGCCTGACCACATCTTTGTACCCACAGGGGATGGCGTAATTCTCTCGGGGGTGATCCGAGGTTTCGAAGATCTCCTGAGATTGGGTTGGATAGATAGAATTCCGACTGTATGGGCAGCTCAGGCCGAAGGCTCGTGTGCAATAGCCAGAGCACTGGCAACAGGTGTTTTCGAAGCGCGTCCATCGCGAACTATTGCCGATTCGATAGCGGTCGATTTGCCGAGGAATGGTTATTTTACTCTGCATAAGCTTAAAAAGCATGGCGGTCGCGCCGTTGTCGTTTCGGACGAGGAAATCCTTAAGGCTCAAACTTATGTTGCAAGGCTCTCCGGCCTTTTCGCCGAGCCTTCGAGTGCCTGCGCCTTTGCGGGATTTATGAAGGTGCGCTCAGAGCTCGATCCCGAAGCGCGTGTTGTGGTTATGCTGACAGGCAACGGGCTTAAAGATATCAAATCAGCTGCCATGGCCGTTGGCTTGCAAACATAATCGTCTTATCGAAAAATCAAAATGCATGCATAAATATCATGGTGAATAGAAATCAATCGAGTGCCAAACCTTTTTCCAAAAAAACCTTGATGCAGGCATCCACAACATCGGAATCATATAGGATCCCCTTGTTTTCCTTAATCTCATCGAGCGCTGCATCCAATCCAAGTGCTTCTCTATAGGGGCGGTGATAAGTCATGGCTTCGACGACATCGGCAACGCCTATGATTCTGCTTGCAAACAAGATCTCATCCCCTTTGAGCCCTAACGGATAGCCTGATCCATTTATCCTCTCATGGTGTTGGAGTACAATCTCGGCAATAGGCCATGGGAAATCTATCTTTCTTAGTATTTCATAACCCGTTTGAGGATGTTCCTTAATGAGCTCGAACTCTGCACTTGAAAGATGAGCTGGTCTAGAAAGGATGTCGGCAGGCACACGAACTTTGCCAATATCATGTATCAGCGAAGCTACCCATATGCCTTGGACAGCATCTTCTGACAAGCCAAGCTCTTGGGCAATAGCTCTGGCAATCCTGGCGACCCGGTTCTGGTGCCCAGCCGTATACGGATCTCGCATTTCTACCAAGGCAGAAAGCGCATTAACGGTCTCCTCTAATGTTTTTTGCAGATTCCGATAGCTCTTATCCAGCTCTTGTTCTGCCATTTTTCGATTTGTGATATTATGAGCCGCCATTATGGCATGCGTAACGACTCCATCGCTGTTCCTATAAGGGATATAGTTGATTTCGAAACATTGAGTGCCCATTCCTTCCATATCGAACCAGTCTTCGGTATTGATATCTTCTCCATTTTGACAGCGTTCGAGGCAAGGCTTGATTTTTTGCTCATAGACTTCTTGGCCCCAAATTTCACTTACTGAATGGCCTACAATTTCTTGCTGCCTTTCTTTGCCAAAAATCTTGCAAAAGCTGCTATTGACAGTTTCAAATATTCCAGATCTATTTATCAAAGCCATCATATCGCGCGAAGCATTGACGATAAAATCGGATTTTCTATAGGAATCCTCGGCGATTTTTCGGGATTTTCTATCTTCAGATTCCTTGAGCTCGCGCTCAATTGCGGGAACAAGGCGCTTGAGATTGTCTTTCATTACATAGTCATGCGCGCCTTCCTTCATGAGTTGAACCGCTTTTTCTTCCCCAACAGCTCCGGATACAATAATAAAAGGTATTTCTATTCCGCATTCTCTATAAACAGATAGGGCTTCTGCAGCGCAGAATTCTGGCATGTTATAATCCGAAAGGATAATATCCCATTTTTGAGATGAGAGGGCTGATCTCATTGTGTATTCGGTTTCCACACGCTCAGATAATGGTGTATAACCAGCTTTTCGCAATTCGCGTAGGATCAGCACAGCATCGTCTTCGGAATCCTCGATTAACAGCACTCGCAATGGTTTATCCATTCGGTTCTCCATTCGCTAATTAGCCTAATAAAGTATTCTATTCATTACTGCAATGTAAAATAGAAGGTAGCGCCTTTATCGACTTCGCCTTCGGCCCAGATTTCCCCTCCATGGCGGTGAATTATGCGCTTTACCGAAGCCAGCCCTATGCCTGTTCCGCTAAAGGCCATCGCATTATCGAGGCGCTGGAATGGATCGAAAATCTTATCTGCATATTTCATATCAAACCCAGTCCCATTGTCGCGAACATAATAGATCGTCTTAGAATTCTTCTGCATGACGCCAAATTCAATTCTTGCGCCTTCACGTTCTTGCGTGAATTTCCATGCATTGCCGATCAGGTTCTCTAAAGCCATCCTTAGAAGCATCGGATCTCCAGCTGCAACGATGCCTTCTGTGATCGAGAATTTCACCTTACGATCGGGATAGGTTGTTTCAAGTTCTAGGGCTATATCCTGCGCTAACGCGCTAAGTTTCACTTTTTCTCTGTGCATCTCATATCTTCCAATGCGAGAGAGCTGAAGAATGGCATCTATCATGGCTGTCATTCGCTGACATGCCGCCCTTATACGATGAAGATAATCCTGTGCCTCTCGATCAAGCCGATCCTCGTAATCTTCTTGCAGAGCTTGGCTGAAACCATCAATGCTCCTAAGCGGCGCACGCAGATCATGGGAGACGGAATATGTGAATCTCTCTAGTTCCTGGTTTACTTGCTCTAGCTCCTTACGAAGCTTCGTTTCTGTCATATCGACGACAGTGATGAGTGTCGCTCTTTCCCCATTGTATTCGATCGCCGTGTTGCTAATGAAGGCAGGCATAAAACTGCCGTCCTTTCTGACCATTCGCATCTCATACGTCTCGATAACTTCTTTTCCACTATATCTATTGTAGGCTCTAGACATGATAAGTTCTCTTTCGTCTGGATGGATTATTTGTAAGATGGGCAGGCCTATCATTTCTTCTTCGGAGAATCTTAACATGGATGCAAACTGCCTATTTGCAAAGACCATTTGGGCGTTCTGATGAATGCCAATACCAACCAATGCATGATCCACAAGTGCTTTATATTTTTCTTCTGATTCCTTGAGTTCTTTTGTCCGGGCCTTAACCATTTCTTCTAGAGATCCCTGGTATCGCCTCAGTTCCTCCTCCATTTTTTTTCGTTCCGTGATATCCCGAAATATGAGTATGGTGCCTGTTTTTGCACCAAAGCGATCCAGAATCGGCGAAGAAGCAACATTGAAATGTCGCTCAGAGTCCTTGAAAGCAATGTCTTCATCAGCGATCTTTGCGGGCGTGAGCAACAAGTTTTTTATCATAGCTTCCACTTTTTCAGGATCCTCTGTTCCGCTCGAAACTAGAGAAACTATACTAAGAAAATCTTTACCGAGAAGATCGTGCCTCTTTATACCCAGCATGGTCTCCATGGATGGATTTGCTTCTTCTATTTTGCCATTTTTATCTATAACAATGATCCCATCTTCGATTGCTTCGAAAATAGTACCCAGAGAAGCCCTTTTATATTTTATTATTGCATAGGCCTGAAGCGATATAAAAACGAGGACTAGCAGAAAACCAATCGGATAGAAATGAAGCGATGGAATGGAGGAAAGAAAGTCGACGGAAGCCAATGCAGCTATCGATAAGGATATCATAAACAACCTTATCTGGTCACGCTTTGCCCCAGGCTCCATTTGTCTAATGGCTCTTCGATCGAGCTGCAGCGACCGAATTATGAGAACAGAAAAGAAAAGCAGGAAAGGTATTACTAATGGACCAAATACTATGTCATAGCCATAAAAGCGTTCTTCCACAGAAGCGATAAGCCAATCTGTCAGCAAACCAAAGATATAGAAAACTAGAGCGATGGCATAATTTGCAAGAATATAGCGCTTCTTTTCGTTGTATAGATCCAGAGATGTTATGGTAAAAAAGTATATTCCAGGGGCAATCATGATTATTCCTAAAAAAGTGAATACTTTGCAAAAAGAGAGTACCAGTGCAGAATTCTTCATTGAATAGATTAAACCAGTGCCACATTGCCAAATACTGGCACTAGCTGTCGTAACAAAAAAGGATTGGCTTACAATATTCTTATCCTGCAAAAGGACATAGAGCCCAAGCAATAAAACCAAGAGAGAAGTAATAAACATAGGAATGGAATATGGATTCAAGAAATAGTTTGCACTATTCAGAAACTGACTCAGCATTTATCCCCCTTACTCAATCGAGCTATGCCCAATTCAGAGAGATGCCTTACTAATTTATATTCTGCTGCATTCAAGAGGCATTTTCAAGACTTTGGACTTTAAAAAGATTTATGGCTTACTTTGCTCGCTCTATACATAAGGCAAACAGATAAACTCTCGCAGAAAGCGGGTTAGCATGTTATAATGCGTATATTTTGCTCATTGATAAACCTTATCATATATACCATTGCAAGGAGTCTAGCATGATCGATCTAGCCATCGACGAATCCCAAAGAAAAAAGAATATCGAACATTGCAAGAAAAGAGGAATTCTTCTGCCAACTTTTGCCCAGATGTGCGATCCCGCAAAGATACCAAGTGCAATAAGGGCTGAACTCTACGGTATTGGCCTTTGGGATGTACATCCGCGGAATCTATTCAGAGTCAACTGGCACAATGAGCCCAAGGAATTTGGCGGTGGATATGGATCAGTCAATTTCATCGAAATTCCTCGATCTATCTCTGGCACAAAAGCCCGAATTATCGGACTCGCAGGCAAATGGTTCCCTACCGGTGCACATAAAGTAGGCGCAGCTTACGCCTGCCTTGCTCCAGAGCTCGTAACTGGCAGGTTCGACCCAACCAGCAAGAAGGCTGTTTGGCCCAGCACAGGCAATTATTGCAGAGGCGGAGCATACATTTCGCGCTTGCTCGCCTGCCCGAGCGTCGCAATTCTCCCCGAAGGAATGAGCCGCGAGCGATTCGATTGGCTCAAGACTATGGCCGAAGAAATCATAGCCACGCCAGGAAGCGAATCTAATGTAAAAGAAATCTTCGATAAGTGCGTCGAGCTGCAAAAAACTCGCCAAGATGTAGTCATCTTCAATCAATTCGATCAGCTGCCTAACCATCTATGGCACTATGCGATCACCGGCCCAGCCATGGAAGAAGTGTTCGCTACGATCAGCGGCGCTGCTACCCAAGCTGGTGAAAAGGGCACCCATGCTAACGGAGAAAGCGCTCAGGTTTGCGGTGTAGTGCTATCCTCCGGCTCAGCTGGAACGCTCGGCTCAGGCTCCTATATCAAGGAGAAATTCCCTGGCGCAAAGCTCGCGGTCGCAGAAGCACTGCAGTGCCCCACAATTCTAGAGAATGGTTTTGGGGCTCATCGTATAGAAGGAATTGGCGACAAGCATATTCCATGGATACACAACCTTCGGGATACCGACGCTGCGGTCGGAGTCGATGATGAACTTCCAATGCGCCTCATTCGGCTTTTCAACGAACCGGCAGGCCGAGAGCTTCTATTGGAAACAGGCACCGATCCTTCTATAGTGGAAAAACTGGATTGGCTTGGCATATCCGGAGCGGGAAATCTCATCGCTGCCATAAAATTCGCAAAGTACTATGAACTTGGCGAAGATGATATCGTATTCACAATGTTCACCGACTCGATGGAACTGTATCAATCGCGTCTCGTGGAACTAACCGCAGAGCGCGGCCCATACGATCAGCGCCAGGCCGACCGCGACTATGAATGCCTGCAGGACTTATCGGTCGATTACGTTTTCGAAATGACGCATGTCGATAAGCGGCGTGTTCACAATCTAAAATATTTTACATGGATAGAACAGCTCGGAAAGGAGCTCCCAGAACTTCGAGCTCAGTGGAGCGATTATCGCAACTATTGGGGAAGCTTACACCAGCAAGTTGCGGCCTTAGATGAGCTCATCGAGGATTTCGATGCGGAGGTTCAAAAGTGATCCTCTTAAAGGATTGCCTTCGAGTAGTTCGCCTTGAAGATGAAGATCTAAACGGCGTCGACGTGCTCCTGGAAGGAAATCGGATAACCCAAATTGCAAAAAATATCTCAATTCCTTGCGGCGCTCGGGTCATCGATGCTTCGCATCTTGTTGTAGCACCAGGCTTAGTCAATACGCACCATCATTTCTATCAGACCCTTACCCGTAATCTACCAGCCGTGCAGACTGCCAAGCTCTTCGATTGGCTCGTCTATCTCTATGAAATATGGAAAGGTATCGACGAAGAGGCAGTCTATATCTCGAGCCTTTTGGCCATGGCAGAATTGATAAAGACCGGCTGCACGACCACTACGGATCACCATTACGTATATCCACAAGGTTTTGAGGCCGATATCCCCACACTTCAGTTTAAAGCCGCATCAGATATCGGTATACGCTTTCTTGCCACACGTGGCTCTATGTCCCGATCGAAGAAGGATGGTGGGCTTCCTCCAGATTCGGTAGTGCAAGATGAAGAAAGCATATTAGCTCACTGTGAGGATACGATTAGGAAATTCCACGATCCTTCTGCGGACTCGATGCATCGCGTTGCTTTAGCGCCATGCAGTCCTTTTTCTGTTTCCGAGGAGCTCATGAAAGAGTCGGCAATCCTAGCTAGGAAATATGGAGTGAGGCTTCATACTCACCTAGCGGAAACAGCCGACGAAGAGGACTATTGTGTTCAGATCTATGGCCGCCGGCCTTTAAGACTCATGGAAGACTGCGGCTTTCTTGGAGCAGATGTTTGGTATGCCCATGGCATCTTCTTCAATGATAAAGAAATAGAGCTCTTAGCCAAAACCAGGACAGGCATTGCGCATTGTCCCTCTTCCAACATGAGACTGGGCTCCGGCATCTGCCGCGTAAGGGAGATGCTGGACATTGGAGTCCCGGTGGGGCTGGCGGTCGATGGCTCTGCTTCCAACGATAGTTCGGACATGCTTGGAGAGGCAAGACAAGCGCTGCTACTGCAGCGCGTACGCTATGGCGCCACTGGCCTAGCTTCCAAGGAAGCCTGGCGAATTGCAACAAAAGGGGGTGCCACAATCCTGGGTTGGGAACAAGCTGGCTCTATCGAAGAAGGAGCCTTGGCAGACATAGCCTGCTGGAATGTCGATAAGCTCGCTTATGCAGGATCGCTTTCGGACCCCTCGGCTGCTCTCCTGTTCTGCGGCTACGATCATGCCGCCGAGATGGTCATTGTCAACGGAAAAATAGTGGTCGACAATGGCCGCATCGTCTGTATCGACGAAGAGAAGCTTAAAGAAGATGCGAACAAGGTCGCCCTTCGCCTTTATAAGAAGGCGGGAATAACATAAGGATCAAGGAGGACCTTATGAACACGACTGCTCTCATTATTGTCTTGGTTTACCTGGCTGCAATGCTTGCAATAGGGTTCTGGACGAACAAAAAGCTGATCAAGACAAGCGCCGATTACATGTTGGCAGGACGAGCCGTGCCGATGATCATCGTTGCCTGCAGCCTTGCAGCAAACAACATAGGTGGCGGTTCAACTAATGGCCTTGTTAACCGAGCCTTTGGTTCTTGGGGAATTTCGGCGGTATGGTATGTGATGGCTGCCTCTATTGGCCTAATTCCAATGATTTTCTTTGCTCCTAAACTACGAGGCGTAATGGCTTTTACTATACCGGAAGTTGTGGGGCGCCGGTTTGGCAAGACAGCCCACATCACTTCGGCCATTCTCAATATCGTATCGCTATTCTGCCTTACGGCATCTCAAATCCTTACATCGGGCACCATTCTCTCTCTTCTAATCGGGCTAGATCTCAATTTTGCAATTGTACTCGCTGCGGGTTTTACGATTTTATATACCACAATGGGAGGGCTCTGGGCAGATTCTATCACCGATCTTTTCCAATGGATCATTATTTTCCTTGGACTGCTCATCGCACTTCCCTTTGCTGTGAACGCAGCGGGCGGATGGAACAACATGATGTCAAGCCTGCCTTCGGAAAAGCTTAAACCATTTGGGACGCTGGGTTTTCTTGGAATACTCTCTCTGGTAATCAATTACTTTCTTACCTTTACCGCTGGCCCTGAGATGGTCTCAAGAATTTTTTCTGCTAAGGATGCAAAGGCTAGCAAAAATGCTCTAATCTGGGCAGCTGTTTTTATGGGTGTCTTCTCTTTTGTACCTACATTCATTGGGCTAGCTGGCTATGCGATCAATCCTAACATGCCAAGCAATCAGGTTCTGGCAAATGTCATCTTCGGCCATACTCCTGCCTGGGTAGCGGGCGCGGTCTCGGCCGCAATCATAGCCTCTACAATGTCGAGTGCGGATTCCGATATGCTCTGCGCCTCGACGATCATTACCAAGGATTTGCTTCCTTACTTCAAGAGCGATCTTTCGGATAAGTCTCAGATTGCCATTTCTCGCGCGATGAATGTGATAATAGGCATTGGAGCCATGTTCATTGCACTTTTCAAGATCGATATCATCACTCTCAATGTCTTTTCTTTTATGCTTCGCGCGGCTGGACCTATTGCAGCCTTTTTACTTGGTCTTCTTTGGAAGAATGTGGGTAAGGCTGCAGGCGTCATATCGATTTTTGTCGGTTCTGCGGTAGGTATCGGTTGGCAAATCCTTGCTAATCAGATGAAGGTGGATAATCCTTATGGATTTCTACCCATAGTCGTAGGTTCCGCTTCCAGCTTTATAACATTTATTATTGTAACTTACATAGAACGGGCTATGGGTCGGCCACCTGCTCCGGAATTAAAAATCGAAGAATAATGCCTCAATCTTAGAATGAGGTTTTTCTTGAAGTAGCTTTTTTCTTGAAAGGAAATTTTTTCTTAAAAAGGAGATTTTTTGAATGGATAGAAATCAAATCGAGAACCTCATAGATGATCTTCGCGGCAAGAAAATTGCAATGTGTAAAAAGGATTTCTTGCTAACATGGGAGAAAACAGTCCCAGAAATCGAGGCCACCTTTTTAGTTGCCGATATCCTTCGCGCCATGAGAGATAGCAACATCTCACCTAAAGTCTGGGATTCAGGCATCGCAGTATCCAATTTCCGCGACAATTCGACCCGAACTCGCTTTTCCTTTGCTTCCGCTTGCGATTTGCTGGGTCTATACATCCAGGACTTAGATGAGGGAAAGAGCCAGGTAGCTCATGGCGAAACCGTCCGCGAGACTGCAAATATGATAAGCTTTCTTACCGAAGCCATAGGAATTAGGGATGATATGTATTTAGGCGAAGGCGATAGATACCAGCGAGAAGTGGGAAAAGCTCTAGATGAGGGAGTAAAGGCAGGCGTTTTGCCTTCTCGGCCTACTATAGTAAATCTTCAAAGCGACATCGATCATCCAACCCAAGCTATGGCTGATTTTCTGCATCTTGTGCATTACTTTGGAGGCCTCGATAAGCTTAAAGGCAAAAAGATCGCTATGAGCTGGGCTTATAGCCCCTCTTACGGCAAGCCACTTTCGGTGCCACAGGGGATCATAGGACTAGCGAGCCGCTTCGGCATGAACATTGTGCTCGCATATCCAAAAGGATATGACCTCATCGGTGATGTCGTCGAAATGTCCAAGAAACAGGCGGCCGAATCTGGCGGAAGCTTTTCTTACACTGATTCGATGGACAAAGCCTTCAAAGATGCCGATATCGTGTATCCGAAAAGCTGGGCGCCCTACGATGTAATGCTCCGCCGTGTGCCCCTTCTCCATGCTGGAGATAAAGAAGGCTTGAAAGAACTCGAGAGAGAAGCGCTTGCCAACAATGCAAAATTCAAAGACTGGGAATGCACCGAGGAAAAAATGAAGCTGACGAGGAGCGCAGGCAAGAATTCCCCACAAGCACTCTATATGCATTGCCTCCCTGCCGATATCACCGGCGTATCTTGTGCAGCCGGCGAGGTTGCCGCCAGCGTGTTCGATCGCTACCGCGATGACACATATAGAGAGGCCAGCTACAAACCCTATATCATTGCGGCGATGATTCTCTTGGGAAAATTTGAACGACCAGCCGAGCTGCTCGAGAGCCTCTTAGCCAGAGGCAGACAGAGAACTTACGGCAACTTCTGATATTCGGTCTTTTGTAACCATGTGGATTCTCTTTTTGGCTATTGGTTTAGCAGCTTTCTAGAAAGCGCTGGGCAATTGTTTTATAGAAAATGAAATGCCATAGGCGCGGCCAAGTATGTCTTCGTTGACGAGGCCACCCGCCGCGCCGATCCACTGGATTTTTCCTTCTGAGATGATAAGTGCATGACCTCCTAGAAAAATGGCTAGGTCGATATCGTGCGTTGTGTAGATTATCGTCTTGCCTGAATCGGCAAGGGAAGCAAGCGCATCAGCGATATGCCGCGAATGCGCTGGATCTAGCATGCTTGCCGGCTCATCCAGAATTAGAATAGAAGCCCCTTGAGCAAGGCAACGCGCGATTCGCACAAGCTGAAACTCGCCGCCGGAAAGCTCACCGATATTGCGCATGCTAAAAGAATCTAACCCAAAAAGAGAAAGCGCCTTTAGTGCGGCTTCTTCATCTTCCTTTCCTGGCAAGGCCAGGACTTCCATGCAAGGCGTGCGACCCATCAATACAAAATCCAAGACTCGATAATTGAAGGCAAGCTTTTCAAGCTGGGGCAAAAATGCTATCAACCGCGAGCGTTCTCTGGCCGAATAGGAAATAAGCGGGCGACTATCGAGATTGACGGAGCCGGCGCGCGGACTGAGGCGACCAGAGAGAATGGAGAGCAGGGTTGTTTTTCCAGCGCCGTTGGGGCCGAGGATGGCAAGCGTTTGGCCGCGCGCCACATCGAGCGAGATATCCTCTAGTAGTGGCTGATCTTCTTTCCATCTAAAAGAGATATCGCGCGCAGAAAGAACCGATTCGCTGTTCATCGTGCGAGCTCCACTTTTCTAGTGGTAAGCAGGATAGCAAAGCTCAGCGCACCCAAAAGAGAGGTTATAATGCCTAGCGGAATCTCACCTGAAAAGACAGATCGCGCAATAGTATCGGAAATAAGGACAAAAATAGCTCCTCCGAGCATGGAGCGCGGCACCACAAAACGTCCATCTGGACCATCTACAGCGCGTACAATTTGAGGAATGATAAGCCCGACCCATCCAATCACTCCACACACTGCCGTCATTACACCTACGCCCGCCGCAGCCGCCACGCTGACTATTCTACGCTCTAGAGATGGCCGCACGCCAAGCGAATGCGCTACCGCATCATCGAGCGATAGCAAATTGACCCTCCAACGCATAGCATAAAGGACTATAAGAGACAGAACTGCAATTGGCGCTGCGGATTCTAGCCTCTTCCAACTCATCGGTACCATCGATCCCATGGTCCAAAAGACTATATCGGGCAACTGATGCAAAGGATCTGCAATGTATTTCATCAAGGATAAAAGCGATGAAAAAAAGGCTGATACGGCTAGCCCAGCGAGCACAAGCCTCAAAATCTGCCCGCCATATCTGAATCGCTCGGAGAGCCATATCGAAAGAGCAAGCGCTAACACTGCCATGCCAAAAGCCAGCGCAGCGATGACCGAATAGGCACGAAACCCCAAAACCAGCGCGAGCGCAGCTCCGAAAGCTGCACCTTGAGACACACCCAAAAAACCAGCATCGATTAGAGGATTGCTAAAAATAGACTGAAGTGAAGCCCCTGCTCCTCCAAGCACAAGCCCAAGCAATGTCGCTCCTAGAATGCGTGGCAGGCGAGAATTTAGTACGATCTGGCGCGCAATTGGATCCGTTTTGAGCAAAAAAGGATTCATTATGCCAGGTACTGGATAGCGACCAATAAAAAGCGAAAGTACTGTGACTATGATAAGCGCAATGCCGAGATAAATGACCAGCGAAGAATGGTGCGGACTATTGGGAGAAGAGCGACCCTGTTTCACACTAGAATTGCTCCCCTATATCACCTTTGATCTTGGGCTCGATGATAGAGCGAAACTTTGCTTCATCGAATCCGTACATGAAGCTATAGAAATCCCGAGTTGTCTGCACTATCGAGATATCTCTAAAGAGCGCAGGTTGAATCTGCTTTGCAAGCCATGTCAATCCCAGAATCCATCGCGTATCTGGCTGATCCCAGGAATAAAAATCCTGCGGAAAGCCATATACCTTTCCTTCCCTAACCGCCTTGAGCGAGGAAAGCCGCTTATCTTTTTTGAAAGCCTCGGCCGCTTCCGATGAATTTCCACGATAATTGATGATACACACTACATCAGGATTCCAGGCTGCGATCTGTTCAACCGATACCGTAGCCCATCCAGAGCCAGGATTCGCACCTTTCCATACAGGAATTCCACCCGCGCGCTCCGCTATGATTGTCTGCATCCACGAATCAGGCGGAACCTGCCAGACCGATTCTCCCGAAGCCGCTAACTGCATTAGGAGGACCTTTGGTTTTTGAGAAGCAGACAACTTCGATGTATGGCTGACTATTCTTTTCTCATGGTCAGCGTACCAGCTTAGTATTTCCGCAGCTTGTACTTGATTTCCAAGAACTTTGCCCAATGTTGCAATATCCTCGTAGTATTGCTCAGGTGTCTCAAGGTTCAAATATAGCTGACGAATTCCAAGCGCATTGAGCGGTGCCTCATACTGACTTTTCGCTATAGATTTAAGTATCACCAGGTCAGGTTTGAACGAGGCGATCACTTCTACCCCAGCACTCTTGTCAAAGCAGACCTTTTCCTTGAAAGCCGGATCGACTGCCGACATAAAGAGCCCCAAGCCTTGATCGCCGCTTGAATATGCTACAAGTCTCTCTCCTGTGTCAGGAAAAAGATAAATGGCATCCGCAAGCATATTGGCCCCGCGCCCTGCTAAGACAATACGCTGTTGAGCGTTGAGGCTAAATGCCATAACAATAGCTAAAACAAGCCCAAAAAGAATTATTTGGCGTTTCATAAAGGAAAATGTAGATTATCTGGATGGCAAGGTCAAGAATAGTATGAAATAGAACAAAGTTTGTTGAGTTTATTTTAATATGAGTGCATAATCATAGCCAGCTTTTATATCCTCAACATCTTCTATGATTTTTATTGGTAAATATCTAGTGGTCGTTGTTCCATCACCAAGTTGACCGTATTCGTTAGATCCTGTTGCCCAAAGACTGCTATCATTCTTAAGAATCATTGTATGTTCAAATCCAGCTGCAACTGCTTTGACATTATCCATGACTTTTACTGGACTCGATCTATCATGAGTTGTCCCGTCACCGAGTTGACCGTATTCGTTAGATCCTGTTGCCCAAAGACTGCTATCATTCTTAAGAATCATTGTATGTTCAAATCCAGCTGCAACTGCTTTGACATTATCCATGACTTTTACTGGACTCGATCTATCATGAGTTGTCCCGTCACCGAGTTGACCATGATAATTACCTCCTCTACCCCATAGGCTGCCATCATTTTTAAGGATCATAGAATAACTATCCTGTCCAGGTTCAATTTCTTTAACATCGTCCATGACCTTTATTGGCTTCATCGGGCCATAACCTGCCCCATTGTAATCCATATCATCCCAACCCATTCCTGCTGCCCATGAACTCCCATCATTCTTCAGAATCATGGTTTGAGTCCATCCAGCTGCCACTGCTTTGACATCCTCCATAACTTCTATTGGAATATATCTAGTGATATTTGTTCCATCACAAAGTTGACTGTAAAAATTATCACCTGTTGCGAATAATCTTCCATCATTTTTCAGGATCATTGTATGATATCTTCCAACTGATACTGCTTGGACATCATCCATAACTTTTATTGGCGTTGGCCTTCTATTAGTTTCCCCATCACCAAGCTGACCCTCCGAATTCCTGCCTACTGCCCATAAGCTGCCATCATTCTTCAGGATCATCGTATGTTCTTCTCCAGCTGCGACTGCTTTTACATCCTCCATGACTTCTATTGGAATGTATCTATTGGTGGTCGTTCCGTCGCAAAGCTGCCCATAATTATTGCAGCCAATTGCCCACAGACTAAGCAGATGCCATATTGCATAGAGTGTGATGTTTTCTTGACTAACCACAAGAGTCGATCCTGCTCTAAGATTTATACCTGTTCCATCGCTTCTTGTATTCCAGCTATCAAAACCATATCCAGCTTTGATCAAGCTTCCTGACCTTTTAGCAACTATTGCACTTTCACCTTCCAGATAGATATTAGAATCTATCGGAACAGATCCCTCTGTATTTCCATTTCCATTATAAGTTATGGTATAACCGATAATAAAAGATGATATTTCAGTCCACTTTCCCCATTCTCCACTCTGTTGCGCACGAGCTCGCCAGTAATACCATATCCCTCGAGTTAGACTTTGCAACCCAATATCTATTTTATTGGAGGCATAATCGGAATTTTTTAACAAGATATTGTTCTCAAAATCAGATTGGCTGCTCGAGATTTGAATCTGATACGCACTTGCTCCTCTGACTTCAGAGACGATAAATGTAGTTTGAGAACCGGCTATTCTCGAATTTGCTGGATAAAAGATCTTGATATCATCCGCATTTAGAATTGTATCATAGCCTTGATAGTTTTCGCTTTCTCTATCCACTGGATTATCAAGCGGGCCAAAAAGATCTTTGCAAGCAAAGAGAGAACTAAGCAGCAAAAAGGCGAGTAAAAATAATCTGAAGACTTTCGTCTCATTTCCTATCATTTTGGTGGCCCATTTCTATAGGTTCCATCCTCTCCTTTGAAGCTCGCTAATCTGCTCATCGATATCATCGATGGATTTCTGCAAGGAAGAAGTATTTGATTGCCCAAAGAGAACAAGCGAGGTTCCCAACCCTGCTCCTCCTATGGTTGCGGCTACGGGGAACAATACCTGATAGAGCTGCACTTGCGTTCGAAGGCTTGCTATTTCATCTGAATCGGTTGCAAGATTGTACGCGCTTTTCGTCTTTGCACCCTCAATGTAGGAGGCAACTGCGCCTATTGCTCCTACTATTCCTACTCCAAGCGAAAGCTGAGCATTGATCTTTGTGTCTTTTGCCTTTTCAAGGCGCTTAGCAGTTTCCGCTCTTTGAGCTTGAAGGCTAGTTATGATCTGCGCAATGTGATCGGTAAATGAAGTTACGCTGTCTTTTTGTACCTCCACATATCCAGTATACGCAGTACCAGGAGCACAGTTGATTGATAAGTAATAGGTGCCTACGGGAAGCCATGGAGTAATAAATTCATCATCTATTGATGGGAACACGGGATAGCTTCTTCCTCCCACATTGATGTAGGAGATTCCATCAGCCAATGGGATTCGAATTTGACCCGCATCGAGCTCTAATTTCAGAGTCTGGCCTTGTTCTAATTTGAGAGTCCTAGTAGGTATAGATATACTTTCTCCGCTTTTATACGAAGAAAGCTCAAACTCCAACTTGAGAGGCGTATTTATTGGAAGATTATCGTAGTAGATAAGCCCATCCTTTTCCACGGTTGCATTCCAGTACTTATCATTTACATACATTGCTAGATCTACGCCATAATTCTTCATTACAATTCTCGCGGGCTCTTGCATAAAGAGACTTACTTTCACCACTGTATTCTTCCCTGGCTGCACATCGATCTCGATCTCTGAATCCTTGTATCCGCTCTTTGTGAGAACGCCATGGTATAGCCCAGGAGGAATGTCGGAAATCTGTCCCTCGGCAGGATAGCTCCTTGTAAGCTCTTTTATGAATAATGTTGAACCTTTTGTCAGCACATCAAAAGAAATAAAGCCATTCTTATATGGCTCCCATGATACCACTTGGCCTTTTCTTACGTTTAGAAAAGCACTGGCTGAAACATAGTCTTTTCCGCTCGCTTCTATATAGTAATTCCCTTCTGGCAAATTCCGCACTATCCCTGACCCCTCAATGATTCTGATCTCTGATCCTATGTGCAATTTCGCTAATGCATCAGTGGGGATTCTAATGTCTACTGAGCCAACAGGAGTCAATGTCGCGGTCATCTGCGTCGTCGTATCTGCTCTAATCTCAACCTTCTCGCTATAGTAGGAATCTTTCCCCAGAAGTTCAACATTGTGTGAGCCCAAGGGAAGAGAGCGGAATATCCCTGAGCCAAGCGACCCTCTACTCTCTCCATCGATGAGCACCTCCACATCGCTCTCATTAGTGATAATGACAAGGTTTCCTCTAAGAGGCGCCATCGAAATAGTGATCTCCCGCAATTCTCCTGGTTCAAGGGTAACTTCATCGGTACCACTCGAGGTCGCGGTTTTTGCAGATACCTTTAGTGGCTTTTTCGGCTCTACCTTTTGAATCAATAAAGGGGCTTTACCTTTATACACATCATTTAGGTATATCTCTGAATCAGGTTCAGAAGCCCTCACTAAGAGGTCAGCCGCCTGTGAGGAGCTCAATATCACTGGCTCAATAGGCTTTTGCTTCTCTTTTAGCTCATTAAAATAGAATGACTTAAAGAATTGCTTATAGACTGCAGGATTCTGCTCTCCATAGGTTACCTCCTGTACGGCTGAGCAGGTTCGATTCAATACTTCCTCAATCTCAAGGCCAGGGACTTTCAGATTCTTTAAGAGCTCCGCAGTGAATATTCCATTCCTCCCAGAGCCTTCGCGAGCAACACTGCCTGCAGAGGTCGCATAGACGATAATGCTCCCTGGAGGCTGGTAGGACAGAACTGATAAACCTCTAGACCCAGACCGTGCCCAGCTAAATGGATTATCTCTGCAGGCATCGAGAATGATGATATTGAGATTATTCCTCGCCTTCTGAAGCTCATCCAAAACGCTCTGCACAGAAAGAGATTTCGTCTTTAAAAATGTCTCACCCGAGATATCAGCGTCAGCAGGTATGAGATAATTTACTCCGTTTGCCTGAACTCCATGACCAGCGTAATAAAATAAGCCAACAGCGCTTGGAGAAGTGGATACATTATTACCCAGGCGAAGTACAGCCTCCTCCATCTTGGGAAGATCTGCATCCAAAAGGACTGTCACATTCCAGTCAAGTTCTTTCAGAAGATCCGCCATGTCGGAGGCATCGTTTACAGAATTTCTTAATTTCGGCAACTTGCTATAGTTCGCATTTCCAATGACTAAGGCATATCGATTCGCGCTGTTTTGAGCCGATATTGGCAATATTCCGAAGAAAAGAAAACTTAATCCAAATATTGCTAAACAAATGGCAATTTTGTTCAATCTCGATCTCATATCAAGAATTATAATTCTGATTTTTCCGGGGTCAATAGGAGATTTAAAAGATTCTTATATGTCCAAGAAGAGTCCAAGAAGGACCAAGCGCAGCCTTATATTCTATATTTTAAGACCTTATTTGCTTGGCCGTCTCACATGCTCCGCCACGAATTCGCGATAGGCAGCGTTCTGTTCCATGAGCTCGGCGTGTTTGCCGAAACCAGCTATGCGCCCCATATTCAAAAACAGCACTCGATCGACATACTGAATACTCGATAGCCTATGAGAAACAGCGATAACCGCAGCTCGTGCGAATTCAGGCATTGCAGCGAGCGAATGCCATAAGGCTTCTTCGTTATTCGTGTCGAGCGAGGCCGTCATATCATCGAGCAACAGCAGACCAGGATAGCCTGCAAGCGCCCGCGCAATTGCTATGCGCTGTTTTTGCCCTCCTGAAACGCTTGTGCCACGCTGTCCAAGCTTGGTTTCCAATCCATCCGAAAAATACTCGATTTCTTCTGTGAGACGAGATACTTCGATGATGCGTAAAAGCTCTTCTTCGGTTAGAATCTGGCCTTCTCGACAACCAAAGAGGATGTTTTCTCGTATCGAGCCACTAAACAAGAGTGGATCCTGTGGCACATATCCTATGAGTCCGCGAATCTCCGTGGGATCCAGGCTCCGCACAGGCTTATCATTTATCACTACTCGTCCCTTCTGAGGTTCGAGTAATCCGAGTGCGGTCTTAATAAGTGTGGATTTCCCTGATCCAACCGGTCCGATTATGAGGAATTTTTCTCCGGGTAATATCTCGAAACTGATATCCGATAGAGCTGCTTTGCGCCGTTGCTCATATCGCACTGTTACATTCTCGAAATGGAGAGAGCGGAATACATCACTATTTGCGATATCGTTTTTCTTTATGGATTCTTGCTGTTTCTGTAACGATACTCTATTTTGATCTTGAAGCGGTGGGCTATTTTTTTTCTGAGACAATACGCTATTTCGATTTTGAAGCGATGGGTTTTGTTTTTTCTGAGACAATTCTGAACATTGCTTTTGAGATCCAGTTTCATATTGCCTCATCTCTTCGAGTCTATCTATATTGACAAACGCTCGCTTACCAAACACAAAGAGCTGAGGAATGTCCAGCACAGGATATATGAGCATGTTGAGATAATTATAGAAAGCGTAAAAAGTTCCTATCGAGATGCTTCGTTTTGTCACCATCAATCCGCCTACGAACACGAGAGCAATCTGTGCCACATAGTCGATATACTGATAGATTAGGTGCAAAACTGTCTCGAGCTTTATGACGTCCATCTCTGTATTGAATCGCTTGCCAAGCGCATCCTTGAAGAAATTTGTGTACTTTTCTTCGCTTGCAAAAGCCTTTATGACTCGTACTCCAGAAAAACTCATCTCAAGCTGGTTGTTTATCTCCGATATGGCTTGCTCGTTCTTATTAACACGGTCGTAGATTGCTGCCTGTGTCCTGCTGAAAACAAGGAGCATGACAGGCAGAGAAGCAAGGGAAGCGAGAGCAAGTCTCCAATCGAGACTGAACATTGCAATAATGCAAAATGTAACCTTACTCGCTGATTCGACTGCTCTAAAAATGCCAGAACACAAAAACCAGGAAATCTTTGGAAAATCAGAAATATCCGATGTGAGGCGTGTAATTACATCGCCGGAGCGAAATTTGCTAAAAAATCTAATGTCTTTTCGCACTACTTCGCCGAAATATCTCTTTCGGACTATGTAGTCGAAGACCATATTGAGCGCGCCGCGCACACCAGGGAAAATGCCTGCAATGAGTCCAGCCACCCCGATTGCCGCAAAATAGAGCGCAATGCGCCTAACTTGAACCATCGCGGCATCTTCGCTCATCTTTGTATCTATTGCGTGCTCGAGTAGGTCGAAGAGCTGCTTTGTGAGCAGAGGAAAAGCCACTGCGACTGCGCTCGATAGAAGTGTCAAAAACAGCAAAAGCCACACGAGAGCTTGGCGTTCTCGCCAAACCTCTCGTATCCAGCGAAGATGATAAAATTTTTGACTCATACAAGCACCCGCTTGCCTGCTGGAAACTGTTGGTCCACAAGAAGTCGATAGGCTGGCAATTCTTCGTAGAGGCTTTCGTGAGTTCCTTCGGCAATGAGCCTACCTTCATCTATATAGAATATCCGGTCGGCTTTCAGAATCGAAGAAAGCCTATGGGCAACTACCACCATTGTCCTTCCCTTTCGAAGTACATCCATGCTCTCTTTGATATGTTTCTCCGTGGTCATGTCTACATTGCTGGTGGCCTCGTCTAGGAGGATGAGATCGGGGTCAGCCGCAAGCGCTCTTGCAAAAGAAATCAATTGCCGCTCTCCGGATGAGAGATTCGAACCTCGCTCCCAGAGATTAGCCTCGAGCCCATCGGGAAGCATAGAGACAGCCTTGTCAGCATGCACAATCGAAAGTGCCGATTTAACTTTGTCTTCCGTGATTTCTTCTTGGTATAACCTTACATTTTCTAGAACAGAAACTGGAAACATAAAGGATTCTTGCAACACAAGTCCTATATGTCTCCGCCAAGCTACAATGTCGATTTCGTCGAGAGGAATATCATCGACCAACACCTTGCCTCTCTGAGGAAAGGCAAAACCGCAGATAATGCTTATTATTGTAGATTTACCCGAGCCGCTCGCACCTACAACCGCGGTAAAGCTTCCCTTTGGAATGACAAACGAAACATCGCGTAGCACCCAGTCCTCATCCTCGTAAGCAAACCAAACATGATCGAAGCGAATCTCTCGCTCGAAAGTCGGAGCTTTCCCAGAGCCTCGATTTGGCTCTTCCGGCGTAGACATGATAGTACGAATCCTAGAGAGCGAAGTGCGGGCTTGCTGAAGACTTCTAAGGCTTTCGGCAATTTCAGCAATGGGACGCAGAAGCCTAGCTCCATATTCGACAAAGAGGAGTATAGTGCCTAGTGTCATAGCGCCTGTAAGAGCCTTTGGAGCGTAGAGGAGAAGAAGCACAACGATGAACATTGGGCCAATCAAGGCATTCAGGAGAGACATCATAGAGTATTCGATCAGCGAAATGCGCACCTCGAGCGACATTCTCTCTTTAGCCGTTGTATCCAGATCGGCTTCGGCCCATCCTGTTCTTCCATAGGCTTTTAAGACTTCGATACCCTGGATGAACTCTGTAACCTTGGCGGTGATCTTTGCATATAGCGAACGGGCCTTTTCATACATCGGAAAGATCTTCGAGAAAAACAGAATTAAAATTATCAGGAGACCCAACGAAATGCCCACCATGATAAGTGCGAGCGCAGGCATCAAGGCAAAGGTCACTATAAAAATCCCGATCATCGTAAGTACATTTACAATAAGGTTCGCGCCAAGGGTCGAAAACATATCGCGCACTCTTTCGGTGTCCGTCTCTGTGCGAGACATAAGCTCCCCGACAGGATGCTTGTCGAAATAGGATACAGGAAGCTTCAAAAGGTGTGAAAAAATATCTTGCTTTATATGAGTTACAATCGATAGACCAAGCCGCGCAAGCAATATCATGCCTAGATAGCTCAGAGCTCCAGTTACCGACACTATGACAAGGAAAGCGGCTGCATAAGCTAGAAGAAGCGAAGTATCCTCTCTTGGCACCGCAACATCGATTATCTGTTTGAGGATATATGGACCGGCGAGCTGTCCAAGAGCGATGGCGATCATAACAATGAGCCCAGGAAGCGCTAGCATTCTATAGCGAGACAGGTAGCGCATAATGGTACTGAGGTAATCGTTTGAATCTAATTTTTTTTGCATAAACTGAATAAGCGACCTTCAGAGAGACTTATTGCTTTCAGATAACCCAGGTTAATCAATAATGTAGTTCATATTCCAAGGCAATTAGAAAACGCCTCATTGTATACTTCAATCGTAATCGAGCTCAAGATGGGCTTCAATGAACCGCGCACTCTCCTTCAGCTCACCTATTCAGTTCACCTATAGTTCAACTATATAGAGGTCCGAGCGCCGAGCAGGCACGATAGTCAGCCCCTTCGGGATCCATGCCGAAGGCGTTCCAATAGCTTGGCCTGAATATCTTTTCGGCAGGAACATTGTGCATAGCTACTGGTATACGCAATATTGAAGCGAGAGTAATGAGATCAGCTCCTATATGGCCATAACAGCTCGCCCCATGGTTGGCTCCCCAGTTCGCCATGACCGAATAGACATCCTTGAAAGGACCGGTTCCCGTGAGCCTCGGTGCGAACCATGTAGTTGGCCAGGTAGGATCGGTGCGCAAATCAAGCGTATTGTGCACTTCAGGCGGCAGTGTCACCGTATGTCCTTCGGCTATCTGAATCATAGGGCCAAGACCTTTGATAATATTGATGCGAGTCATGGTAACAGGCATGCTGCCCTCGGTCAGAAAGTCCGAGGAATAGCCACCTCCGCGGAAATACCCAAGGCTCGCATAGCGCCATTGTGTCGCATCAAGGCAGGCCTTTGCTTCTTCTGGCTCGACTTGCCACCATGGTTTTATTGCAGGCTGACCATTTATCCGCTGACAGCCGGTGCCATCGAGGCAGGTTGCACCTGAATTTATGAGGTGCAAAAAGCCATTTTCAGCTAGCCCAGTAGGCTTCCAACCTGTAACGCGCTCGACTGCTTCGGGGCTCCAATATGTTCGCACATCTGAGAAAATCTGGGCACTGCCGGTCAAAAGATGGCCAAACAGCATCGCAGCTCCATTGAGGGAATCGTTCTCGGTAGCGACGAGGTAAGGTTCGCGGATCCCATTCCAATCGAAACTGGAATTGAGTATGGTCTCGAGAAAATCTCCATTGGGGAAGTGGTCAGTCCATTGGCGCTGCCCTTGGAAGCCCGCCAAAATCGCATTATGGCCGAGAGCTTCCTCTTCTCTCCCCTTTCTGCGGAGATCTGGATTGCCAACCATTAGATCGCGCACGATCATCGCCATTTTGACACAGGTTTCCCATACTTTGTCTTTGCGAGCTCGAGAATGCTGCTCTCCGAGAGGATTGTTGTCCGGTCCTTCTTTGCAGTAGGTCTTTACCCACTGCAAAGCACGATGAAATTCCGCTTCCGAATATATTTTTTCTTCGATGCGCCGCACAATCTCGCTCATATCGACATATTCATTGCGCATACCTAGGTATTCGCGGAAAAAATCAGGATTTACGATGGAGCCTGCGATACCCATGGCGACCGAACCTACGGAGAGATAGCTCTTGCCGCGCATCCAAGCCACGGCGATACCCGCGCGAGCAAAGCGCAGTATCTTTTCCGCAACATCCGCGGGGATTCTTTGAGCGTCCGAAATGTCCTGGACATCGCGACCGTAGATACCAAAAGCAGGCAAGCCCATCTGAGAATGAGCGGCCAATACTGCCGCTAGATATACCGCTCCTGGTCGATCTGTGCCGTTGAATCCCCATACTCCCTTGATTGTCAGAGGATCCATGTCCATAGTCTCAGAGCCATAGCACCAACAAGGGCTAACGGTAAGGGTTACGGCCACTCCTTCTCTAGCGAATTTCTCAGCACAGGCCGCAGCTTCGGCTACACCTCCAATCGTAGTATCGGCGATTATGCATTCAACCGGCTCGCCAGTAGGATGGCGAATATTTTCGGAAATTAGTCTTGCTGCCGCCTTGGCCATGCCCATTGTCACCTCTTCTAGTGACTCGCGGACACCTCTGCGACGGCCATCGATGGCAGGGCGAATACCTATCTTCGGTGGACTTCCCTTCCACCTATTCTTGGGTGGTTGAAGAAGAAAATCTTTTGTCTGTTCCATACTGTTCCTCCAATGAATATGTTGCTTAACGCACTAGTGTATGCTGAATCAATCTTGTCTTGAATCGGAGTGTCTGAGGTTCAAGCGGTCCTTTGCCTTCGATTCTGTCTATGATGAGATTAGCCGCTGTTTTCCCCATCTCTGCAATCGGCTGCTGAACTGCATACCGACAATAGCGCAATAGGGGTGAATACGGCATCTCGTCGAAGGCAGCAAAGGTGATCTGTTTTGCTCGCTCTCCTCCCTCAGAGATCAAGTAATTAGTTGCACCTAGATGTGTAAAAACATTGACTATGAACCAAGTATTGGGCGAATATGGGTCTTTCATTATTTCTTCCATAGCTCGATAGCCAAAAGGAAGTGTTGGATTGCCAAAGCGCACATATTTTTGTTCGATTTCAAGACCTGCTTCCTCCATAGCTCTGCAATAGCCTTCATAGCGCTCTTCTGCCGTAGTGACTTCAGGATTGCCTCCTAAAAATCCAATGCGATGATGCCCTTCTCTTATTAAGGCGCTGACCGCCTTGTATGCTCCTTCCTCATTGTCGACAAGCACCTTATCCGCCTTATAGCCCTTTAGTATTCGGTCTACAAAGACAATCGGAATATTGAAGGCAGAAATCTGAGGAAGATACGCACTGGAACCCCCAACCGGGATAAGTACGATTCCATCGACCAATCGTTCTGCAAGATGGCGTATCTGCCTTGCTTCTTCCTCTTCTGAGCCTTGACTAGTGCCAACAACGAGAGAATAACCCCGCCCTGTGAGCTCTCTATTCATGCTCTCCGCGATGAACATGAAAAAATCGCCAGAAAGGTCTGGCGATAGCACTCCAATAGTGTGGGTACGACTTGTCTTGAGGCTGCGCGCGACAAAATTGAGTTTGTAGCCAAGCGAATTCATCGCATCTAGCACTATGTTTCTCGTTTCCTTGCGGACCCGAGGATCGTTATTTAAAACTCGAGAGACAGTAGCGGTACTTACATTTGCCCTCTCTGCTACATTTTTGATGGTAACGGTCTCTCTTGCCATTATGCGACTCCCTGAAAAGACAAAAACATATCATTCCGTAACGGGAGGCACCCCTTTTTTGAGGATGATATTCCCATACTTTACAGTCTCTCCTGTCATTACAACAGCAAAAGCCTTTTTAGCCCTCTCATAGAAAGCAAAACGTTCCATACGCTGAATCGGAGGAGTTTCTGGCCAATATCGGTCTAACACTTCGCGGTATCTCTTCTCAACCTCGAGGTCGAGGCTATCTCCTTTGGAGGGAGCCATCATGACAATCGGATCGTCGACATAGGAATCCAGGTTGATAAGGCGAAAAATTCCATCGAGTAGATCTGGAATCCTTATGCCATCTGCCCGTACCACGCGAGAATTCAGTGAATCGCCAGTAAAAAACGCATCGGCAAGCACAATTTCATCCCCATGTCCCATCCTATAGAGGACTGAGAGCAGTTCAGCCGAAATGCATGGCTTTATTCCTATCAACATATATACTCCTTGGAATTGAATGTAGGAATTATTCCAGGCGCAATCCTCGCTGCCTCGGGGTCGAAAATAGCCAATTCTCGCAGAGTCGGCGGCTCTGCCCCTCTTTTCTGGCAGTCAAGCGCAGCCGCTGAGTTAGCAAGTCGCAAGACTGCTCGAAGATTCACCTCGCTCAAAGAAGCAAGACTTTCTCGATCCCTCACCTTGAGCCACCCAAGGCCCGCAAGAAGTGCGGCATGGAAGCTATCTCCCGCGCCAATTGTATCGACAATCTGCACTTTTTTGGCTGGAGAGACAAGATGGTGTTGTTTTGTCAATATCATAGCTCCTTGCTCTCCCATCGTAATTGCCACAAGTTCCGGCCCCAATGCCAGCACTTTTTCAGCTGCCTTTGCTGGCGGCATATCATAGATCCACTCAAGATCTGAATCGCTCGCCTTGACAATGGCACTGCGACGGCATATCCAATCGAATCTTTCGAGATATTCCGCCCTCGATTTGATTATGCTGGGTCTGACATTCGGGTCGAAACTTATGAGTCTCTTTTTATACTCCCTTTCAATGAGTGAACAAATTGTAGAACCTGATGGTTCCTGCACCAAAGATATCGAACCGACAAGCATAAAACAGCAGGCCTCAGGAAGCGCTGGAGGCAAATCCTCAGGATAATAGCATCGATCGGCAGCCCCTTCTGAATAGAACGCATATTTTGCATTGCCTGCAGGATCACGTTCAACAAAGGCAAGAGTCATGGCCTGGTCGGCTCGAAGAAGAAGAGATGTGTCTACTCCAGAACTCTGAAGTTTTGAGATGATTTTGTCGCCTAAAAAATCTTTCGATGTTTTCCCAATAAACCATGTATGCACACCGAGTCGCGCTGCAGCAATAGCGCTATTGTAAGGGCAGCCCCCTGGACAAGCCTGAAATAGGTCTTTCCCATGTTCGGAAGGTACCATATCGATTAGATTTTCGCCACACACAGCTACCATGTCCTATTATCTCCATTGTGCATATAAATTCCCAGTCTTCCATGCGAAAAGGGGCTGCCCATTTCTTTTGGCAGCCCCCTTTTCGCGTCAACCGAGATTGTCGCTGTTTCTCGAATCTTCAGGTCAAGCCCGGGTTAGATGGATTCTCAGTCGTACAAGAGCTGAGCAATATCTGGCTGATCCATATTGCTGTAGTCATAGAACTTGGCGCCAGTATCGATGTCGGAAACAGGCTGTCCCATCACCGCTTTGTACGCAAGCTCCATAGCATCATAGCCGATCATGTAAGGATCCTGCGTAATCGCGCCAAAGAAGTATCTGTTGCGGACTGCTGCTTTTTGGGCCTTTCCTGCATCGAATCCAATAACTACGAGGCCAGGATACTGAGTCGGCAGAGCGGTGCCGTCATTAGAAGCAGAAAGAATAGCACGAGCGGTGCCCTCATTCGAGCAGAAAATTCCGACAATATGGTCTCTTTGCACGCGAGTAAGGACCGCTTGCGCGGTGTTGGTTGCGTCAGTGTCCCTAGGGGAAGCGGGAACTACCATTTCGAGGATGATTGCTTTACCACTTGTGGGGCTGTCGGGCGCAATGTAGGCAGGGTTGCCGGTCACTTTGATGTCACTCAGAGAGCGTTTTCCTTCGGTCGTGATCAGCTTTATCATCATGTCGCGGAATCCCTTGCCGCGGTCAGTGACCGACTGGCTTGTCGCATCCTGATTGAAGTCGATGATAGTGATAGGATTTGAAGGGGTTGCTGCCATGATCTTGTCTTTGATGACCGGGAACATCTTCTGTGCAGCAAGCCCTGCGGCAGCATAGCTGTTTGTCGCGGCGGTCGCGTAAATCGCTCCCTTCGGTGCGTTGGGGACGCCCGAGTCGAATCCAATGATTGGAATTTTACGCCGAATAGCCTCATTGAGCTGATCCATGACGGAATTTGTGTCCAAGGCAGCCAAGCAAATAGCCGATGGGTTTTTGGCCATTGCATTTACGAGCATCTGAACCTGAGGCTGAATGTCAGCTTCTGTGGGCGGTCCTTCAAAGGTCATTACGACATGATATTTATCAGCAGCGTCCTTAGCTCCCTTCATAACCGTCTGCCAGAACTGATGCTGGAAGCCCTTTGAAATCATGGGGATGAAAATCGGGCCTGCAGCGAACACAGGAACAGTCAGTGCGGCTAAAAGGACGAGAGCCACAATCACTGTTCTCACTCTTTTTGCACTATGCATAGAAACCTCCTTTGCTATTCAGCCCCGGATTTCCTCCGGAGCTCAATTGCCAACAAATAAGTCCGCTACGCGGACTAAACACCTGCTTTATATGTTATCTATAGGATGATCCTTGTGTTTCAGCATTTCGGAAAACTCGTGGTCTGCAGCTCGCTCTTCGGCGCGTATTCTGGCTTGTTCAGCCTTTTCTTCTGCTTTTTTCGCAGCAAAGGTCGCTTTTAATTCGCGGCGGGCAGCTGCAATTTCTTTCTGGAGATCGGCGACTTTGTCTCTATCACCGGAAGCCTTCAGTGAGGAGAGCTCACGCTTCATGGAAGCAATTTTCTCGGACATTTCTGCTTTGTACATATCGGCTGCGGTTTCGATTCGCACTTCTGAAGCTTTCTTGGTTCGGTACATGTCTAGCAACACTGCCCCAATGACGATTACCCCCGTGAAAAAGGTCTGCCAATGCGCTTGAAGGTTCATTGCAGGCAGGCCTGTCGCGAGCACCGACATAATAAACACACCGATAATCGTTCCCCATATCGTACCAACGCCTCCAGAAAGGGAAGTACCACCGATAACAGCCGCTGCGATCGCATAGAGCTCGAACCCCTGGCCCTGCGCGGGGAGAACTGTGGTATAGATAGCCGCATAAGAGATTCCACCTATTCCAGCGGTTGCCCCAGAGATAACATAAACCATCATTTGCCACTTCTGGACATCGACGCCGGAAAGTCGAGCAGCCTCTATATTGCTGCCTATGGCGTAGGTGTAACGTCCGAGCTTCGTGTTGGAAAGAATAAGGTGGCAAATTATTCCCACGAGAAGAAGAAGAATAGCGCCGGTTGGTATCATTCCGCCTTCAGGGGAGAGATAGAGAAAAAGATTCTTATACCAACCGCCGGGCTGTCCGCGAATTGGGAAAGTGGCGCTCTGAACATTTGAAACGATAGAACCCACTCCCATCGAGATCATCATAGTGCCAAGAGTCGCAATGAAAGGCGGCAACTTCAGCCTCGACACTATGAGTCCATTGAAGAACCCAAATCCAGTCCCAACCAAGATGATGAGAAGGAGAGACGGGAGCATAGGTACGCCATGCTTGAGCGCGACTCCACCGATAAGCGCCGAGGCCATCATCACTGTCCCGACAGAGAGATCTATGCCGCCAGAGATGATGACAAATGTTACTCCCATTGAAATGAACCCGATATAATAAGAAGCATCGATGATATTGACCAGAGTTGGGTAGGAGAAATAGTTCATTCCAAAAATACCGAAGAACACGTATAAGATGATCAATGCGGCTGGAGCGAGCGCATACTTTAAACCCCGTTCCTTGAACCATTGCATTCGGCTTACGCTAACATTTTCTGATGTCATTCTGTTCCACTCCCTGTGAGGACAGCTTGGCGGCCCATTGTAGCAAGGCTCATAATAGCCTCTTGGCTGGCCTCTTCTATAGGTAACTCGCCGGTGATACGTCCTTCGCACATCACGATAATCCTATCGCTCATGCGCAGAATCTCCGGCAACTCAGAAGAGATCATAATGATCGACTTTCCCTCTTTCGTGAGCTCGTTCATTAGGGTATAGATCTCGCTCTTGGCTCCTACATCGATTCCTCTAGTTGGCTCGTCGAAAATGAGAATGTCACAGTTACAGATCAGCCACTTTGCGACGACAACCTTCTGCTGGTTTCCTCCCGAAAGGTTTCGCAAAAGTTGCTCTATGGAAGGCGTTTTAATGTTGAGTCTATCGATATATTTTTGGGTCACATCCTGCACTTTTCTCGCATCGATAAAGAGGCTGCTCTGGAACTGGTCGTAAGCTGCCATGACCATGTTGTCTTTGACACTAAGGTTGATGGCAAGCTCAAAACGCTTGCGGTCTTCGGAGAGATAACCGATGCCTTTCGCCACTGCATCTGAGGGCGAGCGGATCTTAGCCCTTTTCCCATTGACTTCGATCCATCCGCTCTGAACTTCGTCGGCACCAAAGATGGCTCGCGCGGTTTCGGTGCGCCCTGATCCTATGAGTCCCGAAAAACCGAGGATCTCGCCTTTCCGAAGTTCAAAACTCACATCGCGTACGAGTTTGCCCGCATTGAGCTTGTGGGCGCGCAAAACCACAGGAGCTTCTGGTCCCACTAAGCTTTTTATCTTTGGCTGCTCATAGATGACACGTCCCACCATCATGTTGATGATCTGTGCTTTTGTCACCTCGGAAGTCTTCTTCGTATCGACTACCTCTCCATCTCTCAGCACAGTGACGCGGTCGGCTATCTGATGGATTTCTTCCAATCGGTGGGAGATGTGAATCATCCCTACACCTTGGCTCTTTAAGTCGCGCATAATCGTAAAGAGTTCGGCTATCTCTGTGTCGGTGAGCGCTGCTGTAGGCTCGTCGAGGATGAGAATCCGCAAACGATGAGAAACCGCTTTGGCGATCTCGACCATTTGCTGTTTGGCTACCGTCAAGCGTCCAACTTGCTCTGTGGGGTCTATATTCATCTTAAGCCGAGTAAAAAGCTCCTCAGCCCTTTTGTTCTGCTCGCGCTTGTCGAGCAGAATGCCACCCATCTTCGTGAATTCTCTACCGATGAAGATATTCTGCGCGACAGTGAGATGATCCATCATGTTGAGTTCTTGATGGATAATTCCAATGCCCATTTCGAGAGCATGCTTCGGATCATGTGCATTGAATAGGTGTCCCATGTAGTAGATTTGACCTGAGTCTTTTTGGATTATGCCGACGAGAATGTTCATGAGCGTCGACTTACCAGCACCATTTTCGCCCACAAGCGCGTGTATTTCCCCTTCATCGAGGTCGAAATTCACTTGGCGAAGGGCATGTACACCAGTAAAACGTTTATCGATCTTTTCCATCGACAATAACTTGGCAGCCACGCTCATGACTCCTTTTCTTATAATCAGCCGTGAAAAGCCTTGGATGAATCTACCTATTTCAGCCACAAAGCATGCACCTCCGCAGTGCTACTTCGGACTGTATCGATCAGGTAAACGATTACATGGTTTTTCGATTCTGTCAAGATAAAAAATGCAAACGATTACATTTTTTATTGATAAATGGCCTTGCATGTTTTTCAGATTGGTTGTATATTAAAAGAAAGCTATTCGAAATATTATCGAAAGATTTTAGAAAGATATTATAAAGTTTTCCGGAGGTTGAAGATGCTTCTAGATCTCAGCGAGCGAGAGAGGTCGATCTTGGAACTCCTTGCTGATCGCAATTATCTTTCTGTCTCTGAGCTTTCGAGTACTCTAGGTGTCTCGGAGGTTACTATACGTACCGACCTCTCTTCTCTAGAAAACCGGGGCTACTTAATGAGAACTCGAGGTGGTGCGCTCCCTTCAATACATCGGAGTATTCTTGAACACCAAAAGCTGCATATAGAAGAAAAACAACATATTGCCAAAAAAGCAGCTGAACTCGTCTGCGATGGCGACCGCATCATGATAGAAGCCGGAACTACCACCGCTCTCATAGCCCGATACCTTATTGGCCGACAAGATGTACAAATTGTAACGAATTCTATGCTGGCCTTCTCTTATGCACGTATAAATCCCCTTCTCAATATTATACTCACTGGAGGCACATTTCGACGCGAAACAGAGTCATTTGTTGGGCCTATAGCCGTACAAAACCTAGACAGCTTCAATGCTCGCCTAGCATTTGTGGGAACTGATGGCTTTACTATCCAGCGCGGCATGACGACACAGTTCACCGAAGGAGCCGAGATTGTCAGGGCGATGAACAAAAGAGCGGAGATTACATGGCTTGTCGCCGATTCCTCCAAGTTTGGCAAGATTGGTTTTGTAAGCGTATTGCCCTTGTTAGCAGTGCATGGGATCATTACAGACAATGGCTTACCAAAGGAAGCGCTAGAAGCACTTCAATCGGAAGGCTTAGAAGTAATTCTTGCATAAATTAGATAGATGAATTCAAGAGAGGGATAGCAAAATGGCGGAAAAGATCATTATGCCTAAATTGGGCAACACGGTAGAATCTAGTGTTATTCTTTCCTGGAAAGTAAGGCCAGGGGACATTGTAACGAAGGATACTATTCTGTGCGAAATCGAAACCGATAAAGCAACAATGGAAGTGCCTGCAGGGGTTGATGGCACAGTGCTAGCGCTTCTTAAAAAAGAGGGCGACGATGTGCCAGTCTTGGAGACCATTGCAATCGTTGGTCAGCCAGGGGAAGTCTGGGAGAATACAGAAGTTTCCCCTCAAGCAAGCACTGCGTCGATCTCTCCTTCTGCAACTGCTTCCATCACTTCCAAAGAAGAAAAGGAAACCACAATGCCACAAAAGCTTCATAGCGAGGAGCCACATTCGAGCCCACGAGCTCGAATGGCTATGTACCACCTTGGCATAGGTCAAGAGGCTATCGATAAAGGCAGCGGTCCTGACGGAAGAATTCTCGAAAAGGATGTTATCGAGGCTTCGATCCAAGAACCTTCGATCCAAGAAGCTGCTATCCAAGAAATACCTGCGCAAGAAGCTGTTATCCAGGAAGATTCTGCCAAAACACCAAATGCAGCACAGATTCAGACTACAAAGGAAGAACCGTCAATTCATGAAAGAATGGAATTCCAAAGCATCCCTCTCATAGGCATTCGAAAGCGCATAGCAGGCCGTATGCATGATTCTGTCCAGACTACTGCCCAGTATACCGAGCACGGTTCTGCGGATGCGGAGCACCTTCTTGCACTGAGAGCCCGTCTTAAGGCACAAGAGAATCCAAATCTTGCACACATCACTATTGGCGATCTTGTTCTAATGGCAGTTATCAAGACTCTTCCTGAGTTTCCCGAATTCAATGCACACCTTGAAGGAAATGAGCTAAGACTATTCAAGCCAATCCACCTGGGTGTTGCGGTCGATACGCCGCGAGGCCTCATGGTACCAGTTATTAGAAATGCTCAGGATCTCTCTCTTACAGGCGTTTCCATGGAAGTAAAACGCCTTGCAAAAGCCTGTCAAAGCGGCCGCGCCGATCCGAATTCTCTCTCTGGTTCTACCTTCACAGTGACGAATCTAGGTGCATTCGGCGTGGAGTGGTTTACGCCCATTGTCAATACTCCGGAGACTGCGATATTAGGCCTATGCACAATCCGACCCGCTCTAGTAAAAACCGACAAAGGTATCGAAACTTGCATGAGAATAGGCCTTTCACTTACTGTAGATCATCAAGTTATAGATGGGGCTTATGCAGCGCGCTTTTTAAGGCGACTTTCCGAGATTATTGCTGATATAGATATTATGCCTTTTTTGCTTTGATATCTTTTTTAAATTTGTATGATTTTTATGGAGAATATGTATGACCCAATATGATGTTATAATCCTCGGATCTGGGCCTGGTGGATATCTAGCCGCGGAACGCCTTGCGGCAAAAAAACTCAAAGTCGCACTTATAGAAAAAGCCTATGTAGGCGGAACCTGCCTCAATATCGGTTGTATCCCCACTAAGACTCTTCTCAATAGCGCTAAGCTATACGCTCATTTGCATGAAGCCTCTTCGTTTGGCATAGAAGCAAAAGGCTTACAGGTAAACTGGCAGCGCACTATGGCATGGAAAGAAGAAGTCTCTAAGAAACTACGAAGATCTTTGGAGCTGACGCTCAGAAAAGCCGGCGTGGAAATCATTCGAGGAACTGGAAAATTGACGGATGGTCATTCAATTACCGTCTTTCCACCAGCCGGAGAAAGCGATGGATTCAGATCTTCTTCAACTTCGGCTTCTCAATCCTCTGGTTCGGGGTCTTTGGAATTCCCCCTAGTTATCAAAGGCCAAAAAATTATCATTGCAACAGGTTCCTCTCCAATTATTCCGCCAATTCCTGGCATAAAAGATAATCCAGCAGTGCTCGATTCCACGGGATTGCTATCTGTTGCCGAAATTCCTTCGCGCCTTTGCATAATTGGAGGAGGCGTAATAGGAATTGAATTTGCCAGCCTCTTTTCTTCCTTAGGTTCTAAAGTGACTGTCATCGAAATGATGGACGAAATCGTGCCTGTAATGGATCGACAGATGGCTATCGAGCTGAGAAAAGCGCTAAAGAATGTGACTTTCATGCTTGGTACAAAAGTGACAGAGCTCGATGGGAAAAAGGTCCTATTTGAGAATAAAAATGGCGAAAAGGGCTCCGTGGAAGCCGATATTATTTTGCTCTCTGTTGGACGCAAGGCCAACATCGAAGATTGGGGTGCCAAGGAGTCTGGCCTCGATATTAAGAATCGCGCTATAGCGACAGATGACCGGATGCGCACGAATCTACCAGGCATTTGGGCGATCGGAGACGTAACTGGCAAAAGCCAATTAGCTCACGCTGCCTACCGTATGGCAGAAGTGGCCATCTCCGATATCCTTGCAGATCAAAATGCCCAGCACAGCGATCAAATATTCGTGGCGGAAACAGTGCCTTGGGCACTCTACTCGCTGCCCGAAGCCGCAGGTGTTGGGCTCACCGAACAGGATGCTCGAGCAAAAGGTTACGATATCCAAGTCGTTCGAATGCCATATAATGTATCTGGCAGATTCGTAGCCGAAAATGGCTTTTCAGCTCCTGGATCCATAAAGATAATCATCGAGAAATCGAGCGAAAGGCTTCTTGGAATTCATCTCCTGGGAGCCTATGCGTCTGAGCAGATTTGGGGAGCCGCGCTCGCTCTCGAACGAAAATTACCAATCTCTGCGCTTCGAAATATGGTATTCCCTCATCCAACTGTCTCGGAAGTCATTCGCGAAGCAGCATGGAGCGTACAAGCGTCTGGCGGCACAGATCAATAGCGCACATTAAACGAAAACTGGCTTATAAAGAGCCCATAAGGAGTCATATTATGCCAAAATCATTGCCCATCAAACCTGAAGATGTCAGAAAACCTGGGATGCTCGAAATCCCTTCTATACCGATCAATCAGTACAAGCGAAATATCAAGGAAGAACGAAAGCGTTTTGGAGATGATGGTCTCATTGCCATGCTCCACGACATGATCGTGGTCCGAGAATTTGAAACCATGCTAAATACATATAAGACAATGGGCTCATGGGAAGGAATTCCATACAGCTACAAGGGTCCCGCCCATCTTTCCATTGGCCAAGAGGCAGCCGTAGTCGGACAGGCTGCAGTCCTCGAGCCAGAAGACTTTATCTTCGGTTCCCATAGAAGCCATGGAGAGATTCTCTCAAAGTGCCTCTCTGCAGCTCGTAAAATGGATGAGTCTAAACTAATATCTACCATGGAATCCTGGCTGGATGGAGAAACACTCTCCTATGCCAAGCGCATGCCTTATGCGGATACATTCTCCCTCGCGCGCAATTTTATCATTTTTGGAACGCTTGGAGAAATATTTGCGCGCAAAGCCGGCTTCAATAGAGGCATGGGCGGATCGATGCATGCATTCTTTTTGCCCTTTGGCTCCATGCCTAACAACGCTATTGTAGGAGGCTCCGCAGATATAGCCCTAGGCTCTGCCCTCTATAAGCGCATAAATAAAAAGCCAGGAATCGTTATTGCCAATATCGGCGATGCTTCGATGGGTTGTGGTCCAGTGTGGGAAGCCATGATAATGGCATCCATGGATCAGTATCGCACACTATGGCCGGAATCGGTCGGCGGCGCGCCTCCGATTCTCTTCAATTTCTTCAACAACTTCTATGGCATGGGTGGACAAACCTATGGCGAAACAATGGGCTTTGGGGTGCTCGCTCGAGTAGGAGCTGGAGTCAATCCAGAAGCCATGCACTCGGAGCGTGTGGATGGCCTAGATCCATTGGCCGTAGCAGATGCCGTTCTGAGAAAGAAAAAGATCCTATTGGAAGGCAAAGGTCCGGTACTTCTAGATACTATTACCTACCGCATATCTGGCCATTCCACGAGCGATGCCTCCAGCTATCGCACTAAAGAAGAGATCGAAGAATGGCGGAAAAATGACTCTATTGATGATTTTTCGAAATATCTAATCGAAAATGCAATTCTAAAGGAATCCGATATCGAGGCACTGCAAAAAGATATACATAGCACGATCTATGAAGCCGTCAAGCTAGCTACGAACGATGAAGAATGCCCTAGGCCCACCGGTGCATTGATCGAATCGGTCATGTATTCAAATAAAAAAGAGCTTACATTCGATGCTCGGACTCCGGAACTTCTTCAGGCTGGCGAAGATAATCCTCGAGTGCAGTCGATCTCTCACCGCTCTCGCTATGCCTTCGACGAAGAAGGAAAAGCCATTCCTAAGAATAAGCTCTATCAATTCCGCGATGGAATATTCGAAGCCCTGTTATATCATTTCAAGCTCGATCCAACGCTGGCTGCTTGGGGAGAAGAAAATCGCGATTGGGGTGGCGCCTTTGCAGTCTACCGAGGACTCACCGAAGCGCTTCCCTATCATAGATTATTCAACAGCCCTATTTCGGAAGCCGCCATCGTAGGTTCTGGCGTAGGATATGCGCTGTCCGGTGGACGGGCGGTAGTAGAACTTATGTATTGCGATTTTTTGGGCCGAGCAGGCGATGAAGTTTTCAATCAGGTCTCAAAGTGGCAGTCGATGTCTGCAGGTCTATTGAAGATGCCCCTTGTCGTTCGTGTCTCCATCGGAAATAAATACGGCGCACAGCATAGCCAGGATTGGTCTAGCCTTGTCGCCCATATTCCGGGACTAAAGGTCTATTTTCCTGCAACACCATACGATGCAAAAGGAATGATGCACCTTGCACTAAGCCATACTGATCCTGTAATCTTCCTTGAAAGTCAGCTCCTTTACGATGTGGGCGAGCAATTCGAAAAAGGCGGTGTGCCTAAAGACTACTATGAGATTCCTGAAGGCCTACCCGCTATTCGCAAACCTGGCAAAGATCTCACTATAGCAACCTATGGCGCTACCTTATACAGAGCCATGGAAGCCGCAAAAATCCTCGAGGAAAAGTACGGGCTTTCGGTAGAAGTGATGGATCTGCGCTTCCTTACCCCATTCGATTACGATCCGCTTGTAGAAAGCGTCAAGAAAACAGGTAGGCTCCTATTAGCTTCGGATGCGGTAGAACGTGGTTCATACTTGCACACTATTGCTTCGAATGTAGAGCAGCTTGCCTTCGATTGGCTCGATGCGCCTGTCGTCGTAGTTGGATCGCGCAATTGGATTACGCCAGCCGCAGAGCTCGAAAGCATCTTCTTCCCACAGCCTGAATGGATTGTAGATGCGGTGCATGAAAGAATTCTGCCACTCAAGAACCATGAGCCTTCGACTATCCAAACTACTGGGGATATTGCACGCCGCTATCGAATTGGTGTGTAAGTTTTGAAGGAATTGTGGCAGATACGAGAAAAAGGAAAGCTGCGATGAATGACTCTAAAGAACTGGAAAGAATCATAAATGATGCTAGAAACGAACCTGTATTGCGCCTTGAAGCCTTAGCGCAGCTTGCGGAAACGATGGGACAGCCAGCTGCCCGATCTGGAGAATCGAACAATCACATTCATACCTGCTATAGCTTTAGCCCCTATACACCTTCGGGCGCGGCCTTGGCGGCGCGCAGGGCTGGCCTCGATGTTGCGGGTTCCGTCGACCACGACTCCTACGCGGCCGCGAGCGAAATGCGCGCCGCCTGTGCCTTGCTTGACATTGCTGTTGTGACGGGCTTCGAGCTAAGGGTCTCGCTATCTGAAGCCGCACGGAGTTTCCCCGAAAAGACAGCCACGATGCTCACCACCCGCAAACTCAACAACCCTGATTCTATAGGCATCGTCTATATGACCGTCCAGGGCATACCAGCCCCTGCGCTCAAAAAAATCAAAGCCTTTCTTTCGCCAATCCGAGCGGCAAGATATAGGCGCAGCGCTCTTATGGCAGAGCTTGCGAATGATATCCTCTTATCTTTAGGACTACCGGGGATAGATTTCGAAAAAGATGTTGTCTCCAACTCGAAGTATTCAGAGGGTGGCACGATAACGGAACGCCATCTGCTAGCTGCTGTGTCCCGATCTATTCTATCGCAGGTAGAACCTGGCAATGAGCTTATCAAATGGCTAGAAGAAAACTTGGATCTTGTCCTTACTGGTTCTCAGAAGCGCAATCTTTCGGAATCCCAGAATCCCTATCTCGTATATGATCTCTTGGGAGCTCTGAAGGCCGGGTTCTTGGAGAGGATATTCATCCAGCCGACAGAAGAATGTGTCGACGTACGAGATGTCATAAGTTTTGCAAATAGAATTGGCGCAATCCCTGCATATGCGTATCTCGGCGACGTCGCCGAATCTCCTACAGGCGACAAGAGAGCCGAGAAATTTGAAGACGAAATACTAGATGAACTCATTCCTGTGCTAAAAGAGCTCGGGTTTCCAGCAATAACCTATATGCCACCGCGCAACACTAAAGAACAGCTTTTGCGGCTTCAAGGGCTTTGCAAAAAATACAATCTCATGGAGATTTCCGGAGTCGACATCAATCAGCCACGCCAATCGTTCCGCTGCCCCGAGCTGTTACTTCCCGAATTCCGCCATCTGGATGATGCAACATGGGCGATGGTAGCTCATGAAGCACTGAGTGGATTCGATCTGCGCTTTGGTCTTTTCTCTGCAGAAAATCCACTCGCCGATATGCCGATAACCGAGAGAATTTGCCGCTATGCAACTGTAGGACGAGCCATCGACTTTAGAGAGCCTGGCTCGCTTGAAAAACAAGCAAAACTTTTGTTCTTGGAGAAATAGCCATGAATATCATTATCAATCCTTCAAGCCTTGCGCCTATGGTGCGAGGTTTCGTGCTGTCGTTGGCCGACTATTCTTGTATGGTTCAGAGTGTTGAAGCAGCTTTTTCTCATGCAGGTGAGCCGGTCTTTCACAGTGCTCATTCCGATGAGCTTTCTCTCATCATAGATGGGCTTGCTTCTGGAGCAAATATGGATGACGGACTCGTCGCTTCGCTTCTCAAAAAAGCACTCGAACCATTTGTAACACGCATTCGAGAAGGCCTTGCCAAAGGGAAAATCGACCTTTCAATCTCGAATGCGAAGGGCGAATCCATTGCACAATATCAGCTAGTTCCTCTTGCACCGCTCGATTCGCGCGTTCGCCTTGCAGTCCATCGGCCTGGCGATCCGAGCCTTTTATCCAGCAGCGCTCGTTCAGAAGTGGTAAAAGGCAAAATCTCGTTCGTAACTGGTGGCGCGCAGGGTTTTGGAGCCGAGATCGCTCGCGGACTTGCACTTTCCGGTGCGATTGTCTGGATTGCCGATATAAATCTGCCTGGGGCAGAGCGCTTTGCTCGAGAACTCTCTGAAGAAATTGGAAATCAAAGAGTATTTCCGGTCGAGATCGATGTAAGCAAAGAAGAGTCTGTTCAGAAAGCCTTTGAGATCGTTGCACAGACTTGCGGAGGCTTAGACCTTGTTGTGTCAAATGCAGGCATTCTCAAGGCTGGCTCTGTGCTAGAACAACCAGCCAAAGAATTCCGCCTCGTCAACGAAATCAATTATATCGGCTTTTTCAATGTGACTCAGCAGGCCGCGCGGCTACTGCGCCTGCAGTGGCTCGGTGCTCCGGATTGGTATACGGATATCATACAGATCAATTCAAAATCTGGTCTGGAAGGCTCGAACAAGAATGCTGCCTATGCGGGGTCCAAATTTGGCGGAATTGGTCTTGTGCAGAGCTTTGCGCTCGAGCTTATAGAGTATCGCATAAAGGTCAATGCGATCTGCCCAGGTAATTTTTTTGAAGGTCCACTTTGGTCGGATCCGCAAAAGGGGCTCTTTGTCCAATACCTCAATTCGGGCAAAGTGCCTGGTGCCAAAACAATCGAAGATGTCAGAGCGTACTACGAGGCAAAGATACCCATGCGCCGCGGATGCTATGGCCAAGACGTTATCAAGGCTATCTATTACCTCGTCGAGCAATTATATGAGACAGGACAGGCTTTGCCTGTAACGGGCGGACAGGTTATGCTCAATTGATGCTTATTAGCCTATGGTTGCGCTCGTTAGTCAATTTGGATTTTTTTCCTTGTCCACTCGTTTTTAAAAGAAAAGGGAGGCTCTATGACCGAAGCGATTGCTGTGCTCGATATTGGAATGACAAATAAGAAAGTCGTTCTCTATTCCAATGAACTTGCATTGATCGGAGAAAAGAGAAAAGTTTTCCCTCCGTTGATGCGAGATGGCATAGAAACGCACGATCTCAAGGCCATGGAGGAATGGTTTCTTGCATCGCTTGGAGAATTTGCCAGGAGCTTTTCCATTGGGGCAATTGCGGTGACCACTCATGGCGCCACCTTTGTCTGTACCGATGAAAAGGGAAATCCTGTCGCGCCCTGTATCTATTATACCTATGAGCCGAGCCTCGAATTTCACGAGCGTTTTTATGAGCGCGCTGGCAAGCCTGAGGATCTTCAAGCTATAACAGGAACCCCCAATTTTTCCGCGCTTATTAATCCTGCAAAAGGACTCTTTTTCTTGAAGGAGAATTATCCGCTAGAATTTGCAAAAGCTCATTGGGTTTTGCCCTATCCTCAGTACTGGGGTATGAGGCTGACAGGAATTGCGGCCGCAGAGAGCACATATTTGGGCTGCCATACCTATCTGTATGATTGGCAGAAAAATGACTATTCCAACGTCGCAGACATGCTCGGTATTCGAGCAAAACTTCCCTACCCTATCCGACAAGCATGGGAAGTTCTAGGCACAATCTCGCCCGACATAGCTGCTCGAACTGGTCTATCTTTAGATACGCTGGTAACGCTTGGCATCCACGATTCAAATGCCTCGATTTTGCCTCATCTCGCCTCTAAAGTGAGCCATGACTTTGTTCTCAATTCGACGGGGACATGGTGCGTGCTTATGCACCCTGTCGATAAATATGGTTTTGAGCCTGATGAACTTGGCAAAGTGGTGTTTTTCAATCGGTCTGCATGGAATACCCCAATCAAAACTGCGATATTCCTTGGCGGCAAAGAATACGAAACATGGATGGATATCATAGCAAAAAGTTCAGGCTCCAAATCCTCAAGACAATTGCCCAAGCCCGATAAGAAAGACTACCTCCGAGTCCTGGAAGAATGCAATTGTTTTATTCTTCCGGAGATAGTGCCAGGATCGGGGCAGTTCCCGGGTTCAGTGGCGCGTGCAGTCCAAGGCGGCATTTCATATCCGCTTTCCGATATCGAAGAAGGCAAGTATAAGATTGCTTTTCTACAGGATGCCAAGATAGCGCAAGCCGTGCTAAATCTATCGATAGTACTCCAGACTGAAGTAGCGCTCCAGAGAACAGGCATAAAGCCTGGCACCGAAATCCTCACTGAAGGAGGGTTTAGAAGCAATACAGATTACAATATGCTCCTCGGATCATGTTTTCCTGGGAATGCGGTATACCTGACCGACCTTCAGGAGGCGACAAGCTTCGGCGCTGCCATGACTGCATTGACTGCTCTAAAGAAAATAGACCCTAGAGCACTGTCGCGCTATATCCACATAGAAAAAGTCCTAGTGCCTTCCATGTTTGCTCCCGAAAGATTATCGGCCTATAGAAATGCCTGGCATGCGCAGATTTGATATATTAGAGGTAATATATATTGGAGGTTCTTAAATGAAAACGAAGGCAGTACGCATCTATGGTGTCAATGACTTGAGGCTCGAGGAATTCGATCTACCCCCGCTAAAAGATGATGAAATACTCGCTCGCGTTGTGAGCGATTCAATCTGTATGTCTTCGCACAAGCTTGCCATGCAAGGCGATGCGCATAAGCGGGTGCGTGCTCCTTTGGCTCAAAATCCTGCGATTATAGGCCACGAATTCTGCGGAGAGATCATCGAAGTCGGCTCGAAGTGGGCAAATAAATTCAAACCTGGCATGCGCTTTGCCATTCAACCAGCGCTCAATTATAAGGGAACGCTTTGGGCGCCAGGCTATTCTTATCCTTATATCGGCGGGGATGCTACCTACATCATTATTCCCAACGAAGTGATGGAAATGGACTGTCTTTTCGAATATAAGGCTGATGCATTTTTTATGGGCTCGCTTTCCGAACCGGTATCTTGCATTGTGGGCGCGTACCATGCGCAATACCACACGCAGCCAGGATCCTATGTGCATGAAATGGGCATTAAGCCAGGCGGATCGCTCGCGCTCCTCGCGTCGGTTGGGCCGATGGGGCTTGGCGCAATCGATTATGCAATCCATGGCGGTATTAAACCCGCTCGCATCGTGGTGACTGATATCGACCAAGCAAGGCTAGATCGAGCTCAGAAACTCATCTCCGTAGAATCAGCGCAAAAAGAGGGCATCGAGCTCATCTACGTCAATACGAAGGACCTCCCGGATCCAGTAGCGACCTTGCGCGAGCTCAATGGCGGCAAACTTTTCGATGATGTATTTGTCTTTGCACCCGTGAGGAGTCTTGTCGAAATGGCGGACAAGCTACTTGGAAAGGATGGCTGCCTCAACTTCTTTGCGGGGCCAACGGATCCTAATTTCTCTGCAAATTTCAATTTCTACAATGTACACTATGAATCTCATCACCTTGTTGGAACATCCGGCGGCAATACCGATGATATACGCGAATCTCTCGAACTCATGGCCAAAGGACTCTTGCGCCCAGAGGCTATGATCACCCATGTGGGCGGGCTCAACGCGGTCGCAGAAACCACGATCAATCTCGACAAGATCCCCGGCGGCAAGAAGCTTATCTATACCCACAAGAAACTTGACCTTGTGGCCATTGCGGATTTTGCCGCGCGTGGCAAGAGCGATCCATTCTATGCAGAGCTTGCGCGAATCACCCAGGCGCACAATGGCCTCTGGTGCAAAGAAGCCGAAGATTACCTTCTTGCTCATGCGCCCGAAATCTGATTGTGTCTCATATGATCGGAAACTTTATTCAAAATCAAATCCTTGGAATGAATTGGCTCAATGAGATTATCGGAAGCCTTCTTTCCGTTATTGGCCTGAACACTTCATCCCAAATCAGCGGCAGTGTGCAATTTTTCCTGTACGATGTCATCAAAATTACATTGTTGCTCTGCATCCTTATCTTTATTGTTTCGTATATTCAGAGCTATTTCCCGCCGGAGCGCAGTAGGAAAATCATGGGGAGGTTTCATGGTTTCTGGGCTTCCTGTGTAGCTGCGCTGCTCGGCACGGTCACGCCGTTCTGTTCCTGTTCTTCAATTCCACTTTTCATGGGGTTTACGAGCGCAGGCCTCCCGCTCGGCGTCACTTTCTCCTTTCTCATTTCTTCGCCGATGGTGGATCTCGGCAGCCTTGTGCTATTGATGAGTATCTTCGGAACCAAGGTTGCAGTGGTGTATGTGCTGCTCGGCCTCGTGGTTGCGATTTCTGGCGGCATGCTCATCGAGCACCTGCACATGGAAAGCTATGTTGAAGATTTTATCAAGAATGTGAGCAGTGTTGAAATCGATTCGCCTGATCCGACGCAGCGCGAAAGGCTCGCTCTCTCCAAAAACCAAGTCGCATCGACATTCAAGAAAGTATTCCCCTACATTTTACTTGGTGTGGGTATAGGGACAGTGATCCATAATTGGATTCCGGAAGCGTGGATTTCCTCGGTGCTCG
>ERZ795047.238-NODE-238-length-71144-cov-9.425523_pt1 | contig 71144 bp, 62 predicted proteins | sample MGYA00375131_ERZ795047 | MGnify/ENA primary metagenome ERZ795047 (study PRJEB30176, sample SAMN05720228) | activated sludge metagenome | isolation source: Anaerobic digester | place: Japan | collected 2015-05-20 ... | reverse complement strand
GTCAAAAAATTAATCGTGGCTTAAATGATTTTACAGAAAAAAAGTTGCACAACTGCTGTTCCTGATAAAAATCGTTATTGAGTTGATTTAATTTTGTTAATATTACCATGTTATAAAAATCCTCTATTATGCAGAGATTATTGTTGCTTGGAGATGAGGCAATTGCTCAGGGCGCTATTGATGCAGGCATAAGCGGAATGTATGCATATCCTGGAACGCCGTCGACCGAAATAATGGAATATATTCAGGCTTCTCCCGAAGGAAAGTCAGGCAGGATAGAATGCAGATGGTCGTCGAATGAAAAGACTGCAGTTGAAACGGCACTTGGTATGTCATATTGTGGGAAGAGAGCCATGGCAGCCATGAAACATGTTGGACTGAATGTCGCGGCCGATGCTTTCATAAATTCCGCCATTACAGGGGTTAATGGCGGGCTTATTATTGTTGCGGCAGATGACCCTTCCATGCATTCATCACAGAATGAGCAGGATTCTCGATTCTACGGGAAATTTGCGCATGTTCCGGTATATGAACCCAGAAATCAGCAGGAAGCTTATGATATGGTATTTGATGCTTTTGAACTATCCGAAAAGTACTCGTTACCCGTGTTAATGAGAATCCCAACCCGACTTGCTCATTCAAGATCCGGTGTTGTAAAACGGAGACAGATTCCTGAAAAAAAATTCAGGCTTCCCGATGATTCCAGGAGGTTTATTCTTATGCCGGCAATAGCACGGAAACGATTCAAAATCCTGCTGGAAAATTATGAAAAATTGCAGTTTGATAACAGGCTTACAAAATATAATACTTTTAAAGATGGACCCGACCGAAGCCTTGGAATTATAGCTTGTGGGATTGCAGTAAATTATTTGATGGAGAATTTTTCTGATGATGAATTGCCATATCCGTTACTTTCGGTTTCAACTTATCCTTTTTCAAAGGATATCATAAAGGACATTACCGGTAGGTGCAGGGAGATACTTGTTCTTGAAGAGGGCTATCCCCTGGTAGAAGAGCAGCTTAGAGGCATTCTTGACGAAGGCAGAAGGATATATGGCAGAATGGATGGGACAATACCACGTGACGGTGAACTGAATCCCGACATTGTTGCATCGGCTCTTGGCATTAAAGCTGGGAAAGGGCATACTGTTCCTGAAATAGTCAAAAGCAGACCTCCTTCATTCTGCAAGGGATGCGGGCATGCCGACATGTTCAATGCAATAGTTGAAGCAATCAAACCCTACGGGATTCAGGGGGTCTTTTCTGATATAGGATGTTATACACTTGCAGCCCTTCCGCCATACAGCTGTATAAATTCATGTGTCGACATGGGCGCTTCTGTTACCATGGCAATCGGTGCTGCAGATGCAGGTCTTTTCCCCTCCATAGCCGTTATAGGCGACTCCACATTTACCCATTCAGGGATGCCCGGACTCCTGGATGCAGTGGCAAAAAATTCACCGGTTACAATTATTATAGCCGATAACCTCACAACAGGCATGACCGGCGGACAGGAATCGAATGCTACAGGGAGACTTCAGAGCATATGTACTGGTATTGGAGTTGCTCCGGAACATGTGCGAACAATCGTTCCCCTCAGGAGAAATCATGAAGAAAATGTACGTATAATGAGGGAAGAGTTTGAATACAGAGGACCTTCGGTTGTAATTGCAACAAGGGAATGCATTCAGGCAGGAGCCAGAAGGAGAAAAAGTGAAAAATCTGAAAAACAGAAAAACAACGAAGAATGAAAAAAGATATAATAATAGCAGGCGTAGGCGGACAGGGAATACTTTCCATCGCTGCAACAATTGGTCTTGCAGCAGTAGAAAAAAACATGTTTCTCAAGCAATCGGAAGTCCATGGCATGAGCCAGAGAGGCGGGGATGTGGTTTCACATCTGAGAATATCTGATAAGCCCATTCATTCCGACCTGATACCTTATGGCACTTCTGACTTGATTATATCAGTTGAGCCTATGGAAGCACTCAGGCATTTACCATGGCTTGCTCCAGGTGGATGGATTGTGACAAATTCAAATCCATATGTTAATATATCCGATTATCCTCCTGTAGATGAGATAATTAAGAATATAAAGAAGGTTAAAAACAGCATAATTGTTGATGCTGATTCAATTGCTGCTGATTGTGGTTCCATTAAAGCTGCAAATATGGTAATTCTTGGAGCAGCATCTCCTTTTATGGGAATACCGCTGGAAAATCTTGAAGATGCATTGAAAAAAATGTTTTCAAAAAAGGGAGAGCAGATAGTGGAAATCAACCTGAAGGCTTTCAGGTCAGGTAGAAAAATTGCAGAAGTTCAATGAATCAGTACCTGTAGTGCAGGTGAATAAAAAACATGTCAGATGCGCTTTCAGAAGGGTCTGCAGGAATTTTTCCTTGATAATCAATTGCAATACGAACACCAGGAATGAAAGTATGTTGCAATCCGAAAACTATAAGCTGGTGGTCATTTTTATAATTCCATTCAATGATTTCACCAGGTAGAACAACAGAAGAAGAATAATCATATCTGCCAAAAAGCTGAAGTTTATCAGTCAGGTTTACTGAACCAGTAGCCGAAAAACCCCAGACATTATGCCCTCTGGTATTATCGTGATTTGTTCGGTAATTGAATTCACCTCCAATCTTAAAAACATTCCATGTAAAGCCTCCAAAACCAATAAAGGTTGATTGCCATATTCCGGCAATTTTTCTTGTATCACAGTAAACTCTCAGAATTGCATCATTTGCAGGAAAGTAATTGAATCCAAATGAAGCTTTGAGAGACCCATGGTCGTTAATAGCTACACCTCCGCCATTCATCAGGGTGAAATCGATACCTGTGCGGTTGTTGAAATTATAATCTATTGCAATTCCAAGATCATATAAACTGCCATATTTATTTATCGACTGAAACGTGTTGGCAACATATCTTTTGTCATAGAAACGAATCTGGTAAATCATGATTCTGGTACCAGTTACACCCATCCTGATCTTTAATTTTCCGTTATCATATCCGATTGATACCTCCCGTATGGGGGAATTGTTTCCTTCATGGGGGATTGAATCGAATAGTTTTGCCATGTTAAGTATTATGGAGCCTGAAAATCGACCCTCTTTCAGGAAATCACCCCCAAAATAAGCTCTCGTGATACTGAATTCAGGTTTATGAGTATTGTCGGTAATCGAAAAATGAAAATCTGTAAAAATTTCTGCAGAAGGTGTAAATATCTTTTCTTCCTGTTGTGAAAATATCTGAAATTCAGCTATTGTCAATAAAATAGTTAATATAAAAATTTGTTTAAAGTGTGACATGATTTGAATTAATGGCAGCCAAAATTATTCAATTCTGAATAATATCAATATTTTTGTCCGGCCAATTAATGAATAAAATTATGAAAAAAGTTTTGTTAAGTGTTTTAACTCTTTTAGCAATAGGCCTTTATGCTATTCAGACTGCTGAAGCACAGAGCAATGTAAAGCTTTACGATCCATCACTTGATGGCATGAAACAGATCAGGGAGGCTGTGGCTCAGGCAAAGAAGTCTGGAAAGCATGTTTTTATTCAGTATGGCGGCAACTGGTGCCCGTGGTGCATTAAATTCGATGCATTCGTAAAATCCGATACGGGGCTAACACGTATTATTAATCAACATTATGTGCCTGTAAAGCTTAATTATGATCAGACAAACCGGAATTATGAAGCAAACGAATATCTGGGAAATCCTATTCGTTTCGGTTTCCCGGTATTTATTATTCTTAATGGTGAAGGAAAAGTACTGCACATTCAAGACAGTGCATTGTTGGAAGAGGGAGAAGATTATAACCGTCAGAAAGTTTACAGTTTCCTTAACAACTGGACTCCACCGGCGATAATCCCTGTGAGAAAACAATAGCTGTTATTTAAATAACAGAAAAAAGGGATTGTTATGTACAATCCCTTTTTTCTGAGGAAATGCAGCGCTTCACCTAAGCTTTTTTATTCTGCTGTCTGTTTTACCGGTGAGCCTGCAGGGCTGAGACACAGTAAGTTGCTTGCGACAATCTCGGTGGTGTATTTTGTAACACCAGTTTTATCTTCATAACTGCGGTATGCAATCCTTCCTTCAACATATACCTGCCGGCCCTTTTTAAGGTACTTTGAGGCAAAATCGGAAAGTCTGTTCCATACTACAATGTTATGCCAGGTCGTTTCGGTTACCTTCTGTCCTTCACTGTTTTTGAACGTGTCACTGGTGGCAAGAGTAAACCTTGAGACTCTTTTCCCGCTATCAAGGGTTCTGGTTTCCGGATCGTGGCCAAGATTGCCGATCAAAAGGACTCTGTTCTTCATCTGGTTCATGACTTTAAAATTTAAGGTTAAACAATAAATTATTTCACAGCAAACATAAACCAGGTAAATAAGGTGTCTCGGTTGATAAATATTTAAATTCGTTTAAAAGATATTTATAATCGTTTCTATTCGTTTGTAAACGTTTTTTTATATCTTTATCAAAACTTTATCGCTGTGGAAAGAAGATGTCTCGACTGCGGTGACGTTATTCACGGACGTTCCGATAAAAAATTTTGTTCCGACCAATGCAGGAACAATTACAATAACAAGTTAAACCGCGACACCAACAATTATGTAAGGAATGTTCATGGTTTGCTCAGGAAAAACAGGCGGATACTCTGCGACCTTTACAATGAAGGTAAAAGGGTTATCCACAGGGATGCCCTGTTTGCCCTTGGGTATAATTTCAATTTTTTTACCCATATTATTCAAACCCGCCAGGGTGATAAGTACCACTATTGCTTTGAATACGGTTACAGGGAAAAGGATGATGAGTATATTGAGCTAACTCAGAATCTCCAGTATCTGGAGTATATCTGATCTTATCTTGTCTTTTATTTTCGGATTGAGTAAGAAACATTTTCTGGTGAAAGAGGTACTAGAATCCCCCTGTAACTTACCGACTGTATGTACGAATTGTTAACAGAAGCGGAACAATAACCATTTTCACCCAGAGTAAGGTATATATCAAATTTGTCCTTGTTTGGAGTAATAGCCTCAACCTGTATATTATAAATGCCTTTCGCTTCATCGCTTTTCATTAAATATCTTCCTGTTCTGCCATTGAAATTTATCCCCGATATTTGTCTTGCGCCAAATGAACGCCCTGCATAACCTAAACTTACAGAAATTATTTCACCATTAATTATTATAAAGTTATTTCTCGGAACAAGATCTACCATCAGTCCGTCGGGGAGAATTATTTTATCCATTTTAAGGACAAAGCGCCTCGATTCAATTGCTTTTTTTATCGCCACCTGTGATGCAAGCCTCTCGGCTTTTCTTTTTTCAGCCCTCAGGGAATATGATTCTTTTGATACCGTACATGAAAAGGCACCAATAACAAGAATAATCAGCAACAAAAATATCCTACTGTTCATAAATATCTCTTTTTCTATGATACTTCAAAATTCATGCCGCTAATTACTTTCATGAGTTAAATTAATGTCTTTATTTACGCTACCATGGTTCTAATGTTGTTAAGGTAATTTTAAAAACACCTGTGTTTCGCGAGCAGCTTTATGATTAACATGATGAAAAATAACCATTAAAATAACTTTAACACAGACAATGAAATATGTTAAAAATGACATTTTTAGAGATAATGAGGTAAAAAATCGTGTTCTATATGCAACCTTTTACCCCATATTTACGTTATTAATGTGTTGATATATCTAATGGAGTCTAACTTAAATTTTGAATTATGAAAAAACTATTTGTTTTATTGTTTGTATCATTGATGGCAATTCCGGCTTTTTCCCAGATTAAATTCGGTATTAAGGCCGGAGCTGCAACAGCAACAGTGCCAAAATATGATCTTTCAACAGGTACAACAAATATTGAGGCAGTGAAAGATGCTGCATGGGGTTTCCACGGAGGTTTGTTTCTGAGGTTGACCCTTCTTGGTATAAATATTCAGCCTGAGGCATATCTTGCAACCAACACTTATGAATATAAAGTAACTTCAGGTACTTTACCAGAGATTAAAAAGCAGACTTTCAATAGACTCGATATTCCTGTTCTGGTTGGGTTTAAACTGGGCCCTGTGCGGCTTAATGCAGGCCCGGCTGCTGCTATACAGATAGGCACTCCGAAAGCCCTTATCGACGATCCAAATTTCGAAGAAATGTACCGTGGAGCAACCTTTGGCTATCAGGCAGGTTTGGGAATAGACCTGTTCAAGAAAATAACACTCGATGCCAGATATGAAGGTAGCCTCAGCGGTAAGTTCGGTGAAGCTGTTACAATTGGTGGACAAACCTTCAAACTCGACCAGCGTCAGCCAGCTTTCGTTCTGAGCGTGGGCCTTATTTTCTGAACGAACATCAATTATATTCGAAAAACTCTCCCTCATTGGGAGAGTTTTTTTATTTTTACACAGCCTATTAACGAAGTATATGACAGAAGTAGCCGAAATGGGTTTTCCCTGGTTTCAGTTTTTGATAATATCATTTTACCTGGTTACGGCCCTTTTTATATGCTTCATGATTATTTTTGAAAACAGGGCTCCGGTAAAGACTCTTTCATGGGTGATGGTTGTGCTTCTGGTTCCGGTAGCTGGAATCATTTTTTATCTGCTCTTCGGGCAAAATTACCGGAAACAGAAAATATTTTCGAGAAAGAGTGTCCTCGACATGGAACAACTTAGCAATATAGCTGCTTTCCAGGTAAAAACTCTGCCAGAACGGCTTAAAACGGCAAGCGAAAAAGTGCGTGAAAAGGAACATTTGATTAAGCTGATGCTAAATAACAGCAAGTCAGTTTTAACAGAGTTCAATAAAGTAGATATCCTTATTGATGGCATCGAGACCTTCCCGTCAATGTTCACAGCAATAAATGAGGCTAAATCTTTCATTAACATTGAGTTTTACAGGTTTGAATCTGATATTCTTGGCATGAAATTCTGCGATGCACTCATTAATAAAGCAAAGGAAGGAGTAAAGGTTAGGGTAATATATGATGATGTAGGAAGCTGGAATTTGAGTAAAAAAGTAGTAAAAAGAATGCGGGAAAGCGGAGTCGAGATTTTTCCATTTATGCCTGTCAGGTTTCCATGGCTTACAAATAAAATAAATTACCGCAATCACAGAAAAATACTCGTTGTTGACGGAATAAAAGGCTATGTGGGCGGTTTAAACATTGCCGATAAATATCTTCATGGTCATCGTGAAATAGGTAACTGGCGCGATACCCACCTGCTTATAAGAGGGGAAGCCGTAACAGCACTCAACTATGTATTTATGGTCGACTGGTATTTTGTTAGCGACATACTGCTTACTGATGAGGAACCCATTGATGATAAATACAAGGTTGCTGACAGGTGCTGGATTCAGGTAGCATCAAGCGGGCCCGATTCTGACTGGGCAAACATCATGCAGGTTTACTTCTCGGCAATTGCAACGGCAAGAAAATACATATACCTCTGCACCCCATATTTTTCACCCGACGAAACAATTCTCAACGCCCTGCTTACAGCATCCCTTTCGGGTGTTGATGTCAGACTTATTCTACCCGGAAAATCTGATTCGCCAGTTTCTTACTGGAATACAAGATCATATATCAGCGAAATGATGGATGCAGGTATAAAGGTTTATCTGTATAACGACGGATTTAACCATTCAAAATACCTGCTTGTTGATGACGTCTTTGCTTCTGTAGGCTCAGCAAACGTAGATATGAGAAGCTTTGACCTTAACTTTGAAATTGCAGCAATGATCTATGATGAAGATTTTGCAGCAAGGCTTTTGAAGGTATTTTACATCGATGTGGCAAGAAGCATTGAGGTCAAACCCGATGAGTGGAACAAACGAAAGAAAACAGAAAGATACAAGGAATCAATAGCACGCATTTTTGGTCCGCTGTATTAATCAAAATTTTTATGCATGCTGAAAGAGGGAGAAGAATATATTTTTACAGCTGGTAAAGAAATCGAAACACCCGACGGGAAATTATACAGGATACTGCAAGGTCCTGATAATGTTAAATACCTCCTCAGGGCTGATTATTATAAAGAATATGAAATAACGGAAGGAAAAAGAATAACCTGTCGGGTCGACAAAATCAACTGCAGGGGAGAAGTCTTTCTCGAACCCCGCCATCCGGTTTATGAACCAGGTAAACAATATAAATTTAAGGTAGTATCACATGAATTTCGTAGCGACGACTCTGGCAATGATACAGCCGTGATCCTTGTCGAAGATGTCTTCGGAAATAAAATTGCCCTGCCATCAGGAGTTCAAAATACTGAATTACCGGCATCAGGCTCAGAGATTCTTCTTACAGTCGAAAGAATCTTCAGAGGCAGGCCGGTTCTCTACAGACCTTCTTCCGAAAAAGGAAGGTTCAAAGGTCTTAAATACGGAGAATATTATGACTTCAGAATAGAAAAGGTATCAAAAGGCATAGACGGAGAAGAAATTTTCGTTGTTTCAGACCCGTTTGGAAGAGTTCATACAATTCCAGTTAAATATTTCAGCCATTACAACATAAATCCCGGGTCGGTATTTAAAGGACGAATCATAAAACATTCAAGAAATAGTTCATGGAAAATTGAACCCCGCAATCCGTATTACAATAAAGATGATATAATAAGCCTTAAAGTTGAATCAGTTATGCCCGGTGTAAACGAAAATTCTGTCATTCTAACACTGAAAGATGAATTTGGATTTGTTCATCTGGTAAATTCGAAAACCAAACCTGAAAATAAACTTGTAAAATGCAGGGTTAAAACCATCAGAAAAGGTAAACCTGAATTGTCGCTATTGTAAATTTTTATTAACCATTTTGTTGATTTTCAGGTCAATTTTTAACTCATTGTTAACATAAAAATTTAATATTTATATTTTCTTTTGTAAAAAAGAAAAACATTGAACCGGCTATGAAAAAACAATTGAAAATCACAGGATCGGTTGTATTCCAGGCCATTTTTGCTGTGGCTTTTATTATTTCTTTATCCATGATATCTTATTCTGCCTCAGCTCAGGATAAAGTGAGACAGCAAGGAGATAAAATGACTGAACTTCTCGACAGGCTCGAGAAAGGGGAGAATATTACTCTCGAAGATCTGAAGTCTGCTTTCGGGGAAGGAAATATGTCCTTTGTCCCTGAATTACCTCCTTTGCCTGAATTTCCTCATCACTCATTTGATTTCAGTTTCAGATATTCAGACCGGTGTGATTCAGTACCAGGATTTGTGGATGAATGGTATTCTCAAGAATTCAGGGAAGAAATTTCAAAAGCAATGGAAGAAGCAAGAAAAAGCTTTGAAAAATTCAGAGATGTCGACTGGCAGATAATTCAGGAAGAAATTCGTAAATCAATGGAGAATATGAGAAGGGATATGGATTATCTCAGAGAGAAATACAGGAATGAAAAAGAGAATCAGCCGGCAAGGAAAGGTATTTCGATAATATAGCAAGTTTAAGGTAATCAGCAGTGATAGTTGTGTGAGGGTAAATTTCCCGGGGCTTTGCAGGGGCTTCGGGAAATTTTATTTATTGCCGGAAGAGCCAGCACTATTGGATGCAATCCAGAACCATACTACTGTAAATCCAATAAAATAAGGAAAAAACCTGACAAGTGTGTAAAAGAGGGAATTATAAGCACTGTCGATCCATACGAGGGTGGCAAGTGAAATCCCCGCAAATATCACAGTTATTATCCAGCCGGCCAGTGAAACAGGTAGATATATCCACCCGAATTTTTTGAAAAATGGTTTCATATTCAGTAATTTATCAATTCATTTCCAGAGTAACATTTTAAGTCCGATCAGTAAAAGGAAAATACTGAATATCTTCTTCAGTACATTTTCGGGAAGGCCAATGGCAATTTTAGAGCCAAACAAAGAGCCCACTATAAACGCTACTGCAAGTATAATGGCAACTTTCAGATCGACATGGCCTGCTTTGTAGTAGTTCCATGCGGCGACTATTCCAATGGGAGGAAGCATCATTGCAAGACTTGTACCTTGCGCCTCATGCTGGCTGAAGCCCAGCACAAGTATCAGCGCCGGAATAACGATAAGTCCGCCACCAATGCCTAACATACCGGCAAGAAGACCTGTAAAAAGACCTATAATAATAATAATCAAAACTGTAGTAAGTGACATATTCATTCATTAAAATTTTTTATCAGACAAATATATAAATATTCAGTTTCATTAAAATGTAAGCTTGGAGTTCCTGATGTTATTTCTAAATTTGCAGGTCTGAGAAGTTTTATGCTAAAACGTGGATTAAAATACTTTTTGTTCCCTCTTTTTTTCGCAGGGGTGGTAGTAGTTTATCTTTTCTGGAAAACATCTTTAACTGAAGAAGTACAGGTTTCAGGTGAAAAAGCAATTATCACAATACCTAATGGAGCAGGATGGGAACAGGTGAAAGATTCTGTTTATTCAAACCTTGAAGTCAGGAATAAAAAATTATTTGAGCTTGTTGCCGTACTGAAAGACTATCCCTCACTTATAAAACCCGGGAAATATATTTTCAGAGAAAACCTCAGTTATATAAAATTCATCAATATTTTAAGAGCCGGAGAACAGACTCCCGTAATGGTTACTTTCAATAATATAAGAACAATTTATGACCTTGCCGGTAAGGTTGGCAGGCAGATTGAAGCTGATTCTGCGCAGATAGCAGATTTTCTTTCCAATCAGGCAAATTACAGCAAAGATGGTTTTATAAAAGAAAACATAATAGCGGTTTTTATTCCGGATTCATACGAATTTTACTGGAATACGACAGCAGAGGGATTTTACCGCAGAATGCTCAGAGAGTATAACCGTTTCTGGAATGATGAAAGGAAGAGAAAGGCTGAATCTCTTGGGCTCTCACCTATTGAAGTTTCAATACTTGCCTCGATAGTTGACGATGAGGTGGCAAAACCGGAAGAAAAACCAAGAATAGCAGGTGTTTATATTAACAGATTAAGAAGAGGAATGCCTCTGCAGGCATGCCCTACTATAAAATATGCTCTTAACGATTTTACGATAACAAGAATTCTTGACAAATATCTTGAGGTTGAATCACCGTACAATACTTATAAGTATAAGGGCTTTCCTCCCGGACCTATCGGTTGCGCTACAAAAGAAGGTATTGATGCTGTGCTGAATGCAGAAAAACATGACTACTTATATTTTGCAGCTAAAGCTGATTTCTCTGGTTATCATAACTTTTCAAAAACCCTTGCCGAGCACAACCGCTATGCGGCACAGTACCAGAGAGAACTCAATAAAAGAAAAATTTACAGATAAAATTACACCACTACTTCTACTTCCCGTTCGAGTATAATTCCGAACTTTTCGTGAACAGATTTCTGTATCATCTCTGAAAGCCTGAGAATTTCCTCCCCGGTTGCTTTGCCGTAATTAACAATTACAAGTGCTTGTTTTTCAAATACTCCTGCATTCCCATGCCTTTTTCCTTTCCAGCCACATTGTTCGATAAGCCATCCGGCCGAAATTTTCATTCTTCTACCATTGTGAGGGAAAACCGGCATGGAAGGATATTTGCTTTTCATTATTTCTGCTGTAACGGCATCAACAACAGGATTTTTGAAAAAACTTCCTGCATTTCCAAGGGTCTCGGGTTCAGGCAGTTTGCTTTTCCTTATTCTGATTACTGCTTCACGGATACTTTCAAGTGTAATCTCACCACTATTAAGAACTTCATCTTTCAGCACCCCGTAACTCAGGTTCGGCTCCCTGCTCCTTTCAAGTTCATAAAAAACTCTGGTGATTATATACTTCCCTTTCAACTTATTTTTGAAAATACTGTCACGGTAACCGAAATGGCATTCACCCTTGCTGAAACTCTTTACAGAACCATCTTCAAGAGATATGGCACGAACCTCGTAAATATGATCTTTAACCTCCTCACCATAAGCTCCTATATTCTGAACAGGTGTAGCCCCAACAGTACCAGGTATGTACGAAAGATTTTCGATACCCCATAGATTTCTGTTTACTGCCCATCGAACAAAATCATCCCATTTTATGCCTGAACCCGCACTTACAATGACCCTGCCTGAATTTTCATCTTCCACATAAATATTCTTAATATCAGGGCGAAGAATTATTCCATGAAAATCATTGACAAAAAGGATGTTGCTTCCTGCTCCAATAATTAAAAGAGGCCTGATGTTACCAAATTCCGAATTCAGAAACTGCAGAATTTCACTTTCCGAACTTACAGTTACCAGATAATCAGCCCTGTAATCAAGACCAAATGTGTTCAAGTTCCTCAAAGAGACATTTCTGGCCACCATCCTGGAAATTTTTGTAAATGTATGAAACCTGCTGAAACGTTCTGGCAGATAATTATTAAATGTTTTAATCTGAAGCATCCTTCAGAAATATACTTTTGCAAAGCAACAAAATTTTTTGCGGAGAAGTCTCATATAATAGTTTAATCGTTATCTTTAAAAAATAAATATGAGCTTATAAAATTACATCATTAATTAATTTTTGAATTGATAATAAGATAGTTGCAAATCAAATTAAATCTATTGCTTATGAAAAAAATCTATGCTCTTCTATTACTGGCAATTTTTATTTTACCTCTCAATGCTCAATGGCATCAGATAACCGGTGCAAACATCAGTGGTACAGCTCAATACAATAACCTGGTTTATACGGGCAACTCTGTCTTGCTTGTGAATCAGGCAGGAGTTTACCGTTCTGATGATAACGGAGTCTCGTGGGTTCATTCGGTTGACGGACTCGACACAACAAATCTTTCTGTAAACGATATTGTTTTTATTCAGCCAAGAAATGAAGTCTGGATTGTTTCCAACGGAAATGTTTTTAAGTCGACAGACTATGGCAAATCCTGGAAAAAACAGGACCTGACAGGTATTAGCGGAGGATGGCCCAACCAGATAGGTCGTATTAAGAACAGACTAATTGTGGGCTATAATTATTATGATTCCGGATTGGGGAAAAATGTAACTAAACTTTGTTACTCTGATGATGGAATAACATGGTCGTATGGAGCAAAGGTATTTGAGGGTGACGGATGGATTGAATTAATCCATAGCTTCAATGACAGGTTTCTGGGCATAATATATTACCCTCAGAATGGTTCACCAGAGATCTTTTTATTCTCTACTGACGGTACTGATATCGGACTTTTTAGTCTTACAGGGTTACCAGCCAACTATGAAATGGATGCTGATAACTTCTCCTCTGATCCTTCAGGTGATTATTTTTTCTTTATTCATAATAATGTTAAAAAAGTTTACAGGTTCAATTTCGGAACTAACACATGGGAAGAGAAGATGGATGGAATAGAATTTCCGCCATATTCTGTTGGTGAGATTTTTGCCGTTCAATCCCTTGGCGGACATGCTTTTGCTTCAGCCCTGTTTACAGATGGCGTTGCCAATATTTTCTTGAAACTATTCTACTCTTCCAACAACGGTGAAAAATGGGTAGTTGTACCAAACCCGGGAGTTGATTTTCCGATATTTGAAGATGAAATGATTTCAGCCGGGAGTAACAGACTGATTGGTTCATACTTTAATAATCTGATGGCTTATTCGGATAATACAGGTCAGACATGGACACCCATAAATAATATTGACGCCGGAAGATTTGATTTTATGGTTGGCCAGGTTAATGGAAGCATTTTTACATTGTCGCCCAATCAGCTGAAAGGTCTGATTAGAACTACCGACAATGGTGCTACATGGAATCCTTATAACGGGGATCTTCCCAACTTTATGGGTATATATCTGATAGAATCAATCTTTCCTGGTGGCCCCAATGTTATGTATCTGGTCGGAAAGGATACACCTTTTGAAAATAATGTAAAGCTTTTCAAGACAACTGATTACGGAGCACACTGGGTTAGAGTTACATCAGCTCCATCTGAAGAAATAATACAGTTTGTGGGCAGACATGGTTCGGAAAATCCGATAGTCTTTTTCGGTAATAAGGATGGACAGGGTTCATATAAATATACAACCGACCAGGGAGCAACATGGAATGATATTACAGGAATAGGTGCTCTGTCAATTGACAGAGTAATGGGAATAAAGGGCAATGGTTCATTGATGATGCTTTTTGCCGAGAAATCGGGTCAGATAAGAGTGTACAAATCAACTAACAATGGCGACACTTTTTCTGACATAACATCAAATCTTGACGCTCCAAATCTTCAGATAATGGTGGCAGACAGATGGGCATGGCGTAAGCATCCCTCAGCCATAGCAAGTTTCAATTTAACCGGTGATTTATTTGTAGTTGCGGTAATTGATTACTGGACCTGGCCTAACCTGATAAATTTTTATAAACTCAATACCACACAAAACGGGTGGGACAAAATTGGAACTGAAGGAATCAGTGTTCCGTATAACCTCGACTGCCAATCTCTGCGTCATGACGGATCCGTATGGTATTTTGTCACTCCGGTTGGTGTTTATGCGAGTGTTGACAATTGCCAGAGCTGGCTAAGGATATGGAATAACGAAGGATATGTGATGGGATTACGCCCGTCGTCATTCATACCAAATAATTATGGAGTTTTACTTGGTACCGAAGATGGTGGTTTCTGGAGAGCTCAGCTGACTATACCGCAACTTACCACTGTTACTGTTACAGAAATAACAGAGACAACAGCAAAGAGCGGAGGAAATATTGTATCAACCGGCGGGCTTCCTTTCCTTGGTAAAGGACTTGTATATTCTACCAACCCCAACCCTGTTGTGGGTACTGGATATGTTCTGGGATGCGGAAGTTCATGGGAGGATTATACAGGAGTAATGTTCTCCCTCACACCTAATACAACATATTATGTCAAGTCCCTTGCAACTAATCCGAAAGGGCATGGTTATGGTAACGAGTTGTCGTTTACCACACTTAACCCAACAGGTATTGTTGTGCATAAACCTGGCGAGGTTTACCTGTATCCGAACCCATCAAATGGCCTGTTTAATATTGTTGCCGATGCCGACATGACAATGACAGTATTAAATGTGATAGGGAAGGTTGTTCTGACTGCTCCAGTTTATAACGGCATCAATACCTATGAACTCAAAAACCAGCCGGCAGGTATCTATTTTGTAAAACTGAAAGGCGAAGGAAAACAGGAACAGACTGTTAGACTTATTATTAAATAATTCTGACATTTCAGAAATCGGGGGCATTTTTTAATGCCCCTTTTTTTATTTTTACTGTATGACAGTACCAGGGGAAAAAATAAGGGTTACTTTTTCTGTAACCAACTGTATCTGCTTTGATCAGCGGGTTTTGAAAATGGCAGGCGTTCTCGAAAAAATGGGCGCCAGCATTACAATAATTGGCAGAAAAAAGGGCTTATGCTGCAATAATAATCTTATTCCTTATAAAACAGTAAGATTCAGGATGCTTTTCAAAAAGGGTTTTCTGTTTTATAAATTTTTTAATATCAGACTTTTTTTCTGGCTTTTATTCAATAAATCAGACCTGCTTGTGGCAAATGACCTTGATACACTGCTTCCAAATTTTCTAATCTCCAGAATTAAAAGAATACCACTCGTGTATGACTCACATGAATATTTCACTGGTTTACCTGAGTTAAAAGGAAGAGGTTTTGTAAAATCGGTCTGGAAGTTCATTGAAACATTATGTTTCCCGCATTTGAAATATGTAATAACGGTTAGCGAGGGAATTGCAAATATCTATGAAAAGGAATACATGAAAAAACCTGCTGTAATAAAGAATTTTTCTCCTTCAACTTCTGAAATTAAAGCAAAATTAAGAGAGCAACTTGGTATTAACAAAAACTATTTTGTTGTAATTATCCAGGGAACTGGCATAAATATTGACAAAGGTGGTGAAGAACTTATTGAAGCGGTAGCATTAACAGATAATATATTTCTCATTGTAGCAGGTTCAGGGGATGTTTTACCTTTCATGAAAAAAAAGGTAAAGGAACTTAACGTTGAAAACAGGGTAATTTTTACAGGCACACTCGCCTGGAACGAACTCATCAGTTATACAAAAGTTGCTGATGCCGGTATGGTGCTCGAAAAAGACACAAACCTTAATTACCGTTTCAGCCTTCCCAACAAGCTTTTCGATTACATCTCAGCAGGCATTCCGGTTATTTCTTCCAACCTGCCTCTGATAAGCGAAGTAATTATAAACTACAACTGCGGAATTATTATACCTGAAGTAACACCTGCTGAAATTAGTGATGCAATAAAAATGCTTTCAGGCAATCAGATACTTTACAAACAGCTTAAGAAAAATTGTGCGATAGCTTCATCAGAGTTGAACTGGGAAAAGGAATCTGAAAAAGTTAAGATATTTTATTCAAACCTTTTTGATACCGAATTTGCAGGTAAATACGCAAAAATTGAGAAAAATGAATAATCCTAACAGAGATATAATCAAAAATGTTTTTCCTTTTTTTGAAGATGAACTTGTTTCTGAACTCATCCGGGTTTCAGTATATAAGAAAGTAAAAGAAGGAGAAGATATTCTTGAGGAAGGTAATTACATAAAATCATTTCCACTGGTATTGAGCGGATGCCTCAGAGTATCAAGGATGAATGATGAAGGAAATGAGCTTCTGCTTTATTACCTCAGGCAGGGGGAATTATGTGCAATGGCACTAACCTGCTGTATAGGTATGCAGAAGAGCAATATCATTATTACAGCTATCGAAAGCTCAGAAATACTGGCTGTACCAGTTGACAAACCTGAAAAATGGATGGGGGAGTACCGCACGTGGAAAGAGTTCATGATGTATTCATACCGGAAGAGATTTGAGGAACTCCTTGATACAATTGATGCAATAGCTTTCAGGCAGATGGATGAAAGACTGATAAGATTTTTTATGGAACTCTACAGGTCAACCGGCAGAACCGTTTTCAAAGGGACACATAATGAAATTGCTATCCAGCTCAACACATCGCGGGAGGTTATTTCACGGTTGCTGAGCAGGCTTGAAAAAGAGAATAAAGTTGTAACAAGAAGAAATTTAATAGATTATACAAATCTCGTGAAATAATATTCTTTTTGTGACCTGAGTCACTGACAGAATTTTGTGCGTAATGCAACTTTGCAGAAAAATTTGTCAGTGAAAAATTTTATCAGAAAAAATCTGTTGGTTATTATCCTTTCTGTTACTGGTGCCATTGGTGGTTTCCTCTATTGGAAATTCATCGGATGCATGTCGGGTACATGTTTTATTAAATCAGTATGGTACATGAGTACCCTTTATGGTCTGGTAGCTGGATATATTACCGGTTCATTAATTAATGATATTATCAGAAGTTTTAAAAAGGAAAAAAAATATGAATGAAAATTTTAATGAAATAATTAAAGGGAACAAGCTGGTGCTTGTAGATTTTTCTGCAGAATGGTGCGGCCCATGCAGGATGCTGGGACCTGTTCTTGAGCAGCTTAAAAACAGGGTTGGAGAAAAAGTAAGAATTCTTAAGATTGATGTTGACAATAACCCGGAGCTGGCATATAAATATAATGTAAGAAGCGTACCGACACTTATTCTGTTTCGCAGCGGAATAATTTTATGGTCGGGTGTAGGCGTTAAAACTGCCGATTTTCTTGAAAGCATAATTAATAATTACAGTAGTGTTATAAGTCAGTAATATGGGAAATCTGAAAACTGTTGAGGTTAGAGAAACCCGATGCCCCAGAAATCATTATTGTCCGTTGATAAGAATTTGTCCGGTGGGGGCAATAACACAAACCGACCCTTTCAGTGCGCCTGTAATCGACCATGAGAAATGTACTGGCTGCGGAAGGTGTGTCCGTTATTGCGGGTATGGTGCAATAATGATGAAGGAGCGTTAGGAAACACCTGGTTAATCTGCTGGAACTGCCTTCCGTAAGGGAGGCAGTTTTTATTTTTATGTACTCTTTCAATTGTTTTTTGAATTAAAGTATTAATTTGCAAACATGAATTATTAACACAGATACAAACCATGAAAACTAACCGCCGGAATTTTTTAAAATCAGCAACTTTTGCAGGTGCCGGTGCTGTCACCGGAGGGTTTATATCTGGCTGCGGGCCGAAAGCACCTGAATCGAACCTGCCTGAAATACTTGCTGCTGTAAAGAGAGCACACACACAGCGTTTCAATATGTCGGGATATGCTGCCCCTCCGCTGCCTGTTGTCCGTGTGGGATTCATCGGTCTGGGCGACAGAGGAAGTGGTGCTGTGCAACGCCTCTCGTACATTGAAGGTGTCGAGATTAAGGCACTGGCCGACCTCCGTGAAGCAGCAGTAAAGGGCTCCCAGCGCTACCTCGAACAGATAGGAAGACCACCCGCGCTGGAGTTCTATGGTGATGAAAATATCTGGAAAAAACTTGCAGAATTGCCCGACCTTGATCTTGTTTATATATGTACCCCATGGGTGTGGCACGCAACAATGGCTGCATATGCCATGGAACAGGGCAAGCACGTCGCCTGCGAAGTTCCCCTTGTCATAACTGTAGATGAAGCATGGATGCTCGTTGAGACATCAGAAAAGACAAAAAAGCATTGCATGATGCTTGAAAATTGTTGCTACGACTTCTTTGAACTTCTCACCCTAAATATGGCCCGGCAGGGTATGTTTGGTGATATAATCCACGGCGAGGGAGCATATATCCACAACCTGCTGGGAATGAATTTTAAGAAGCCCGACGACAGCAGGCAAACCGACGGCGCATATACAGGAATGTGGCGCCTGAAAGAGAATGCCACAAGGAACGGCAACCTTTATCCAACCCACGGGCTCGGGCCAATAGCGCAGGTGATGAATATCAACAGAGGCGACAGGATGGAGTATCTGACATCAATGTCGACGGATGATTTTACAATGTACCTGCGCGAAAAAGAACTTGTTGAACAGGATCCTTTTTATGAACCATGGAGAAATGCAAAGTTCAGGGGGAATTTCAATACTACCCTTATAAGAACAGCACTGGGAAAAACAATTAAAGTTCAGCATGATGTTTCTTCTTCGCAGCCATATTCAAGGATACATCTTGTAAAAGGGACCAGAGGGATGGCTGTTAAATACCCGCGACAGATGATCGCTTTTGGAGAGGAATGGGTAAAAGATGAAGCAATGCAGGAGATATGGGATAAATACACACCAGAAATAATAAAGAGGGTAGGAGAGATGGCAAGAAAGGTTGGCGGACACGGAGGAATGGATTTCATTATGGACTGGCGGCTTATCGACTGTCTGAGAAACGGTCTGCCACTCGACCAGGATGTTTATGACGGTGTTACATGGAGCTGTGTTGCTCCACTGAGCGAATGGTCGGTTGCCAACAGATCCAGACCTATAGATGTTCCTGATTTCACCGGTGGCTCATGGAAAACAAATAAACCTCATGGCATTAATCTCGAGACAGGTGGAACCACTCAGGTGCTGGAAGTTAAAAGGGAGAGGGAAAGTATGCAATTGAATGTAAGATAATTCAGCTAAAGGACCATGTATGCCCTGTAATGTTTTCCGGAATTTATGGGGTAATAATACAGTACTGGAGCCTTTGTTTTTTGCTTACTGCTTACTGCTTACTGCTTACTGCTTACTGATTACTGATTACTGATTACTGATTACTGATTAACTCCTTCTATATCTGCCCATAAGATGGGCTTCTGCAAGAACGTGTCCTTCCATTGCTTTGAGGAGGTCACGTTTTGTGGAGCCTGCTTTAAGGTCGAGCTCTCTGTCGAGTGCGTAGAGCTTAAAATAGTAACGGTGTGTCCCTCCAGGTGGGCATGGTCCGCCATAGCCAATTCGGCCAAAATCATTTCGACCCTGCCGTGCTCCATTACTGAGAACTTCCTTTTTTGGAATATTCTCTTCGAGCTTATTCACATTTGCAGGTATATTGAATATAACCCAGTGAACCCATGTTCCCACCGGAGCGTCGGGATCATCACTTATGAGTGCAAAACTCCTGGTTTCTGCAGGCGCACCAGACCATTCAAGCGGCGGTGAAACATCATGACCGTCGCATGTATGCCTCGAAGGTATCAGCTCACCTTCTTTGAATGCCGGACTTTTGATTTCCATAACTTGTTGCTCATTTATGTTGTTATTTGAATTGTAAATGCTCAGAGTCTTATAAAATTATAAAAAAATCTGATACCATTCATGCTCTGCCAGATAAGGTAGTTTTTATTTCATTTTGTTAATATTTTTATTACTGAGGATAGCACATTTTTACTAACAATTGTTGGATTTGAAAAAAATATTGCCGAAATTGGATTCACAGTTTTCTCGCTGTATATAACGTGCTAAAAGTATTGATTATGAAGAAATTATCAGTATTATTGTTCAGCATGGTTTCTGTTTTGGTATATTCCGTCAGGTCTCAGACTGCTGAAGTTTTATTACGCCCTGCGTATGTTGATCTATCTTCTTCCGATGCGCCTGGAGCTGTTCTGGTACATCTTTCAGGTTACTCGTCAGATGATGTCCGGTACAGACTTTATAACGGCAGCAACCAGTATTATTGCTGGAACGCTGAAACCGGAAGTTTTGTATCGTCAAATGCCTATTCATCGGGTCCTCTTATCACTGGAACACCAATAACTGGTACGAGTTTCTGGATTTTGTATAAGAGAGGTTCCAACAACTCGGCAACTGCCACGTACCGTGACCGGCTCGGGCCTGAGTATTCTGTCAATTACCAGAGTGTCGCCCTTCCTGCAGCAACGGTAATTGCAAACAGCTTTACTCTTTCAGGAAAACTGTCAGAAGATCCGGCTTTTCCTCTTACAAAGAAATATGTCATACTTGCATGGTCAGGTTCAGCGCTCATTTCTGCATCACATACCAGCCTTTCAACAGGAGAGTTCTTAATTGCGTGTCCCACCGGAATTACAATTGAAAAGATTGAGGCCAGAAAAATAAATAATGAACCGGCAGGTGCAATAACAGGAACATGGAATAACGAAGCCTATGCTGGTGAAATTATACCCGGTGTACAGACAGAAGTAGGTCATTACCTGAAAGATAACATTATCATTTATCCGGTACCTGTACATGAGAGCCTTATTGTAAGAAATGCAGAGTCGTTTAAAACGATTGAAATTTATAATGTTGCAGGAAAAATGATTTCTGTTTGCGAGGTGCAGGACCACAACATTGTATCTATTGACTTCAGGCATCTGCCACCCGGAATCTATTTCATAAAGCTGAAAGCCACGGGTAAGGGTACGGTTGTAAAGAAGCTGATTAAGAGTTAAATAGATTCATCAGGCTTCTTTTGTTAGTAGACACGAAATCACGAATTTTATTTATTCGTGCATTGGTAGCCTGGCAGCTATTTGGATTGGGTAAACAATTTGTTATTATTACTGCCTGAAAACGGTGATTTTATTTTTTTGAGATGCAAGATATCAACGCAATACCTATCCTGTAATATCCAAAAATAGGCTCACCTTCGCCGTAATCTGTAAAAGTCCATCCCGAATGCAAACAATTCTCAATTTTGTAATATCTGTTAGCTGGTGCGCCAAGTTCAATGAATAGACTTAGACCAAGCGTTTTTGATTTATCCCAGAAATCTACACCAGCATTTAAGAGAGAAATTCCTGAAACATAATTGTACGCATTGCCCCAGGTTGAGCTGTTATTTTTATTATATACACCATGGTTAACAACATAATAACCCCAGTACAATCCAACCCATGGATCAACAGGTTTGTTGTGCCTTAAATAACCACGCAATCCAAGTCTGAAGCCTGTTGTCTGTACTTTGTAATAAGCTTCCTCGTCAAAAGGTCCAATCAGATCTGTACTGTAGTTTGTTTGTTCTGCTACCCAATTGCTTGTGGCATAACTTCCTGAATATGCAACAGGAGTTTTTCTGGTATACATATTACCATCAAAATAAAGGGAAAGGTTTTTCATAAAACGGAAATTGAAAATGACCCCGTATCCAGGAGCAATAAAAGGTGTGCCTCCAATGTTCACAGATGATTCTATCGGTTGAGCTGGAACAGTTCCACCCCATATTCCATTGTGCAGAATAAAATCAATACCTGTTATCAAATGAGGCTTGAATTTAGCAGTATCTGTTTGAGCTTTGATATTGGTGAAAAAAAGAGTTAGAATTAATGTGATGATTGTTAATTTTTTCATAGTTCTGAATTTTATTTCATGATTATTGTTGTTGATTAAAATTTATTGCTTCTTCATGAAATCATGAATAAAGAACTTCGTTTTTATTATAGTTTCTATCATTTTTTAATGATATTGCAAAGGGTGCAAAAATAAATTTTTTTGAAAATTCAGGCTTGAGTTGTGTAATAATTTTTTTTGTAAAATTTGGTTTCATTATTTTTTTATGCGTAAATTGTTTAATTTGAATCGTTTTCATGGAGCAGGGTTGTCAGGAATTGATAGAAGGGGTTTAAGGGTTAACGGGTTTTTACTGGTTGTTAGCTGGTTAACTGGCTTGCGGGTTAACTGGTTCAAGGGTTGTCAATGTCAAAATGATGTTGGCTGTCAGATTGATTGTAAATATTATTAATAATCAGCTCCGGAGGAGCGGCCTTTTGGTAGCCCGGGAATCGTCCTTTGAACAGCGCCTGGACGTAATGTTACCTACCTCTGGAATCTTTGTTCCCGGCGCAATTGGTGCAGGAGATCGCTTAACAAGTTTGAAACACGGCTATGACTCTATAAAAGTCAAGGCCAGAAAGAAGGCCGTAAGCAATAGGCAGTTAGTCAATACCTGAATAATATTGACTATCAGCCAGGTAGGAAATAATTTTATAACAAGAATTAGCTCCGTAATAGCATCCCTCTCGTAGAAATCTGCAATACGTACAGGAATTGTTCGACCACAAGAGCAGCAGAACCTCTGGCATTTTTACTAATGTTGCAACACAGAGTATACAAACGATCAGAAGTCCGTTTGATGGTTTATAAGACTTGTATAACTTTATTTGAAATGAGATGATATGAAAGAGAACCGTAGATAAAAAACAACACTTAATTTTACCAAATAGATCATAAGCCAGAATTATGATAAGCGAAAACAAGCAGAATTTAATAACCTATACCATATTTCTATTTATAGCATTAATAGGGGTATACTATGGAAATGCATTTTATGCAGATTATAAATTCATTAGAATCTGGAATCTCACGGATATATTAATATTACTGATCGGAATCCCTTTTTTATTTATTCAGACAAAAGCTAAACTCCCCAATTTCTGGCAAAAAGATATTCCATATAAGTGCAGGTTCCTGCTTCCAATGCTAACAGGCATAATATTTGGGACTCTCGATTTATTGGTTTTCAAAGTAATTTTACATCCTGAACCATATCAAGAACTTCCTCCATTTCTTCAACCTTTCCCATATTCAATCTTCTTATATTTTTCGGGCGCATTTGAAGTTGAAGTATTCTACAGACTTATTCCATTAACCATTATACTATTGATAGGTAATTGGTTTAAGCAAGGAAAGTATTATTTGCTTTTTTTCTGGGCAGGCGCAATATTAACCTCAATCAGAGAACCTCTGGAACAACTGCCTCAAGGTGGTATTTTACTTATTGTATATGCTCTTTTTACGGGTTTACTGATGAATTTATTTCAAGCAATCTGGTTTAAGAAAGCAGGATTCTTAGCGTCTTTATCTTTACGTCTGGGACATTATTTAATTTGGCATATTTTACTGGGCATATATGTAGAATACTTTGAAATTATAAATTAAAAGTATAACTTTCATCAATAGAGCGCATAAACTATTGCTGGCACAGTGTTTATACAGGTCAGTATATTTGATTACCCTGGCGTATTTAGATTAGTAAGCACTTTGTCGATGCAATGGCTTATAAATGTGGACATTGCTCGTATTCTTATAATATAAAGGAGGATTTGCAATGACAAAACAAATTAATTATCAAAATCGGGATTTGTGGCTATTCTTTGTAATTGCCTTTACCTGGTCGTGGTTATTCTGGATGCCCGAAATTCTATGGGGTTCCCGTTTGTACCTTGCCCCATTTGGCCCCACCATAGCTGCCTTTCTTCTTACAATAATAAACGAAGGAAGAAATGGAGCAAAGGAATTACTGAAAAGAGGACTAAATTTTAAATTTAGAAAAATCTGGCTTGTTCCGATATTTTTATTGATGCCAGCGATTGTAGGATTTTCTCTCCTGCTGGCCATTCTCAGCGGCGAACCGGCACCTCAGATTGCAGTTTTATCCAGTCCATGGATTGTTATTCCAGCATTTTTCTATATCCTGTTTCTCGGTGGTCCACTTGGGGAGGAATTTGGATGGAGAGGATATGCTCTTGACAGATTGCAAAATAACTATAATGCCCTTATTTCCAGTGTGATACTTGGAATCGTATGGGGATTATGGCATCTTCCTATGTTCTTTATGAAAAGTCAGGATATCTATCATAATATACCAATCTGGGGTTTTATCCTCGGTACAATTTTTCTTTCGATATTATATACATGGATATATAACAATACAGGTAGAAGCATCCTGGCGATTTTACTTTTCCATACCATGAGCAATCTATCACACTTCATTTTCCCTGCGATGGCAACTACCCTGGGCGGACTCTATTCTGTAATATTGAATGTTGTGGTTGTGATAATTATTTTAATAATATGGGGTCCTAAAAAAATGGTCCGTGAGCAACATGTCAAAACAACTTAGCCTGACAGCGACAATAAACCATTAAACGTCGCATAGCCGCAGAACATTAAGTGAAATGCTCAAACCAACCTCTTGAAAAGAAGGATTTATAAACTCATTTATAATAGGTAAAACTATGAAGCAAGCAAAACCAGACCTGATATAAGAATTCAAGATATGCTTCACAGCAAAAACGGTTTTTAAATATGAGCCTACCGACTTTGGCTTCCACTCAAATTCTGGCTCCAATCATACTTCTTATATCTAATAACCAGCCGCCTGCCCGTCTTTCCTCGATTCGGAAGCCCCGTAGTAGACCTTGTTCTTTTCGTCCCACATTATAGCCTGATAACCTCCAAAACCACCTAAATTCCACTGAATGGTGTGACCTTTCTGCAGTAGCTTTTGAATCTCTTCCCACCTGAACCCGCTCTCTAAATTAAGAATTCCCCCGTCAATCATTTGCTCACCTGTAGGTTCCGACGAACGGGTGTGATACATCCTGGGCGCATCGCCTGCCTCCTGAAGATTCATCTTGAAATCAATCAGATTTACAATAATCTGTACATGACCCTGTGGCTGCATGTCGCCACCCATCACACCGAAGCTTATGTAAGGCTTGCCTTCTTTTGTGATGAAAGCTGGTATAATTGTATGGAACGGCCTTTTCCCGGGCGCATAACAGTTGGGATGACCCTCCTCAAGTGTAAACATCTCACCACGGTCCTGAAGGATAAAACCGAGTCCGGTCGGACACATACCCGATCCCATGCCCCTGTAATTGCTCTGTATAAGCGATATCATATTGCCATATCTGTCAGCAACGGTCAGATATATTGTGTTATCCGGCTCGAGGTTGCCCGGCTGATAAACTTTGGCAGCTTTATTGAAGTCAATAAGCTTTCTTCTTTCAGCAGCATATTTTTTTGAGATGAGCCGACTGATGGGTATCTTTGAAAAGGCAGGATCGGCATAATAGCGCGCACGGTCTTCAAAAGCCAGTTTCTTGGCTTCGGTAAAGAGGTGCATATATTCAGCAGAGCCAAACCCCATAGAAGCAATGTCGTAGCCTTCAAGTATATTGAGCATTTGCAGGGCAACAATCCCCTGACCATTAGGAGGTAATTCCCATACTTCGTAACCCCTGTAAGTGGTACTTACAGGTTCAACCCATTCCGAATGATGTCGTGCAAGATCGTCATATGAAAGAAAACCTCCCTGTTTTTTCATGAATGCGTCAATCGTGCGGGCGATGCTTCCCCTGTAAAATTCATTTCTTCCTCCCTTTACAATTTTTTCAAGTGTGCTTGCCAGCTGAGGGTTTTTGAAAATCTCTCCTTTTTCTGGTGCTCTTCCGTCAGGCATATAAACCTCTTTAATATTCGGATAATCCTTCAAAATTTCCAGATTGCGCTTCATCTGCCATGCGATAATTTCTGTCACCGGAAACCCTTCTCTGGCATATTTTATGGCAGGCTGCAGGATGTCAGCCATTGGCAATTTTCCGAACATATCGTGGATTTCAAACCAGCCGTCGACACATCCAGGTACGGAAACCGGTAAAGGTCCGTAAGATGGAATTTTTTCAATATTATTTTCTTTGAAATATTCAAGCTTCAGCGACCTTGGTGAGCGTCCACTGGCATTTAGTCCGTAAAGCTTACCTCTTTCCGCACTCCAGAGAATGGCAAAAAGGTCTCCTCCTATGCCGCAACCTGTGGGCTCCATCAACCCCAGAACAGCATTGGCGGCAATTGCAGCATCAAAAGCATTTCCGCCTTTTTTCAGGATATCTAAAGCAACCTGAGTTGCGAGCGGATGACTCGTAGCAGCCATACCATTCTGTGCAATCACTTCCGAACGCGTTGCAAATCCTCGTCCGGTCACTCTGTCCTGACCCATAAAAACATATGGTATTAAAATGAGAAATAATGTAAAACCTGCTTTTCTCACATCAAAATCATTTGAAGACAAAATTAAGAATATAACATAATATGGTGTTTAAACTCTTTGTGGAAAATTGACAGGATTTATATTTTTTACGATTGATTTTTGTTGATTATTTTTTGAAGGGCATCAGAAAGATTTTCTGCTTTTTGCTTTCAATTCTCATTTGGAAATAGTGGTTTTTAAAGGCTTTTTAATACTTTTGGACTCATTAATTCAAAATATTTGTAATCATGAGAAAAATAAACATATTAATTATGCTTACAGCTTTAATGCTTCTGGCTTCATGCACAGGCAGGCAAACAAAAACCGAAGAGGGAGAGGAATTCAACTATTTTGTTGACCAATTTGAGGATATGAGGGTATTCAGATACCGTCTTCCAGGTTTTGAATCCCTTTCTCTACATCAGAAAGAACTCATTTACTACCTCAGTGAAGCTGCCCTGTGCGGAAGGGATATCCTGTGGGACCAGAACTTTAAATATAATCTTCTGATAAGAAAGACAAACGAAGCAATAATTAAAAGCTGGCAGGGAGATAAGGAGACACCTGAGTATAAATCGTTTATAACATGGGCAAAAAGAGTATTCTTTGCTAACGGCATACATCACCATTATTCTGCAGATAAGATGCTGCCATCATTTTCAAAGGAATTTTATACTTCACTTGTAAAAGGTAGCGACCAGTCTCTTCTTCCAGTTGGCAACGGAAAAACTGCTGATGATCTTCTGGCAGTTATTTTGCCGGTGATATTTGATCCGGACCTCTATCCGCGTAAAATAGAAAGGGGAGAAGGTAAAGATATTATTGCAGAGTCGGCAGTAAATTTTTATGAAGGGGTTACTGCAAGGGAAGTAGAATCTTTTTACAATGGAAAAATAAACCCTGCCGATCCAAGGCCTGTTGCTATAGGGCTGAACTCAAAACTCGTTAAGAAAAACGGCAGGATAGTTGAAGAGGTTTATAAATCCGGTGGTTTATACGGGGAGGCTATCGACAGGATAATTTACTGGCTGGAAAAAGCAAAAAATGTCGCAGAAAACGAAATACAGAAAAAAGAACTTGAAGTGCTTATTCAATATTACAGGACAGGGGATCTTAAGACCTGGGATGACTATAACGTTTTGTGGGCTAGAAATACTGAACCTGTTGTGGATTACGTAAATGGTTTTATTGAAGTATATGAAGACCCGATGGGTATGAAAGCCACATGGGAAGCTATTGTTGATTATAAAGACCCTGAAGCAACCAGGAGGACTGAAACGATAACAGCCAATGCGCAGTGGTTTGAGGATAACAGTCCGGTTCAACCGCAGTACAAAAAAGAGAAAGTTACCGGGGTTGCTGCTAAAGTTATCAATATCGCAATGCTTGGAGGAGATTGCTATCCTGCTTCACCTATTGGAATAAATCTGCCCAATTCTGACTGGATAAGAAAAGAAGTGGGTTCAAAGTCGGTCACTCTGGCAAACATTTCGGAAGCCTATGATGTGATGTCGGCAAGATCGGGTATGCTGGATGAGTTTGCTGCAAGTAAAGAGGAGATAGAACGTGTAAGGAAATATGCATCTATTGCAGATGCCCTGCACACCGACCTTCACGAGTGTGTGGGTCATGCAAGCGGTAAACTTGCTGAAGGAACCGACCCAAATGCCCTCAAAGAGCACCAGTCGGCTCTAGAAGAAGCACGTGCAGATCTTTTTGCCCTGTATTACATGATGGATAATAAACTTATTGAACTTGGACTTTTACCTGAAAAAGAGGCTGCAATGGCAGAATATGACAGCTATATCCGTAATGGAATGCTTACACAACTTGTCAGAATAAGACCAGGAAAACAAATCGAACAGGCACACATGAGGGCAAGAGCAATGATTGCCCGCTGGGCATATGAAAATGGCAAAGACGAAAATGTGATTGAACTATTTACCCGTGATGGCAAGACTTTTGTGAAAATAAACGATTATGAGAAACTGAGAAACCTTTTTGGCTCACTGCTGCGCGAGGTGCAAAGGATAAAATCGGAAGGCGATTACGAAGCAGGGAAAACACTAATCGAGAGTTATGGAGTAAAAGTTGATCCTGTACTTCATAATGAAATGCTTGCTCGTTATGAAAAACTGAAGCTGGCACCCTACACAGGTTTCCTTAATCCGCGACTTGTCCCTGTGTATAACGACAAGGGTGAGATCACGGATGTAAAGGTTGAATATGAACAGGATTATTTGTCGCAGATGATTTATTACGGTACAAATTATTCTTTCCTGCCAGCAATACTTAATTAATTCAGGTGAAATTAGTGTGAATAAAAATCATTCTTTAAATGAAAGAAATAAAACTTTTAGCTTCAGCAATAATCCTTGCGGCTGCTTCCTCAACGATAGCACAGGTGCCTGAAGCAGTTTTATGGAAAAAGTATGAGCTGACTTTCCCTTCGACGGTAACTTATGATAATCCGGTGCAGGATATAAAAACTTTCCAGGTGACATTTACCTCACCTACAGGAAGAGTAAAGACTATTAATGGTTTCTGGGATGGTGGGAGCACATGGAAGGCACGCTTCATGCCCGATGAAACAGGTGATTGGAAATGGGAAACAACATGCTCCGATACAAAGAATGCAGGATTACATAATGTAAAAGGGGAGTTCCGATGCATACCCAATAACGGTAAATCTGATCTTGATATTCATGGCAGAATAATCCGTCAACCTGGTTTATTCTATTTGACCCATGCTGATGGTACTCCGTTTCTTTATATAGGTTGTACTGCCTGGAACGGAGCACTTAAATCGACCGATAGTGAATGGGATCAATATCTGAAGCATAGGGCTGAAAATCAATATAGTGTAATACAGCTTGTTACTACCCAATGGCGTGGATGTGACAAAAACAGTCTGGGTCAGGTGGCATTTGAGGGTAGTGCCAGAATTCGCATTAATCCAGAATTTTTCAGGCACCTCGATAAAAAGATTGACAGGGTCAATGATTATGGTCTTGTTGCAGCGCCAGTTATTTTGTGGGCATTGCAGACTGGAGCAGGAAGGGAACTGAGCCCGGGTTACTACCTGCCTGAAGATCAGGCTATCCTGCTGGCAAAGTATATTGTTGCACGTTACGGAGCAAATCATGTTATATGGTTACTTGGGGGTGATGGTATTTATACGGGTATTTATGAGCAACGATGGAAAACAATAGGACGGGCAGTCTTTGATGGAACTCATCAGGGGATAGTAGCACAGCACCCATGCGGAAGATCATGGATTGGTGAGATTTACAGGGATGAAGAATGGCTTGATATAGTGGGTTATCAAAGCAGCCATAGCAACGATAAAGGAACAGTGGAATGGATAACAAAAGGTCCTATGAATAATAAATGGGCATCACTGCCAGCCCGGCCAATCATCAATCTTGAACCTAATTATGAACAGATTAAAACTACTATAACAGACAGGGACGTTCGAAATGCAGTATTCTGGAGCCTTTTCACAGCACCAGTGTCAGGTGTAACTTACGGTGCCAACGGTATATGGCCCTGGCTGAGAGAGGGTGATAAAATACTGAACCACAGCGATGCCCCATGGACTTATACATGGGACAAAAGCATTAACCTGCCTGGTTCGCTTCAGATGAAAAATATTGCATCATTCCTCAAAACGCTTGAATGGTGGAACCTTTATCCGGCATCTGAGATATTGATAGAGCAACCAGGTGATAAACAGTATAATGAATTCATATCAGTTACGAAAACGCCTGATAATAAAACTATTGTGTTATATGTTCCTGTCAAGACACAGGTAAAAATCCGTAAACCCTTAATGAGGCAGTATTTGGTAAAATGGTTTAATCCTGTAAGCGGGAAATATACTGACGGAGTAATTACCGATAAAGGATCAGTTATGGAATTTTCTCCTCCAGAAGAAACTGATATGGTAGCTGTTTTGAAAATAAAGAAATAAAACAAGCTTATAAGCTCCTATATTTAAGGCTAATCATAGTTCCAGGCTTAACCTTAAAGTAAACCTGATTATTTAATATACTTCCAGAATCTTTCTTCAGACTTTCTGAATTCTCTGTTCTTCTTCCGCTCAAGCATATAATAATATAGAGATATAACAATCCCAATAATAATTATTACAAGAATGATATATTTCATCACCTGTGAGATATCAAACGCTCTTTCAGGAGTCTGAACTGTTTCAACTGATTCAGAGATCTTCCGTCCAACATCAATGTTAAAAATGTTTCTTACAATGAAAAGTGAAAAGAACGATGTTAGTCCTGCTATTACAGGTGTGGCAACCCACCCGGCGGCAATCTCGCCAAGGATTTTGAAGTTAATGTTTCTGGCACCTTTATATAAACCAATTCCTATAACACAGCCAACGATTACCTGAGAACTTGAAACCGGCACCATTGGAATAGGAGGAAGCCCAATTTTAACCAGAAGATTTGAAAGAGATGTTGATGAGAAAACAAATAGTACAAGCGACTGGGCCAGAACTGTAACAAGAGCTGCTTCTGCTGTGAGATTAACTATGTTGCTTCCAACAGTTTCCATTACTTTTTTTGAATAAGTAAGAATTCCTGCGGCTATAGCCAGTCCTCCAAGTAAAAAAAGCTGCTGTGCCGAAGAGAGACTTAAAATACCAAGATTCATTTCACTGAGGTCAAAAGCAGGAACAAACACACCCATAACATTTGCTATATTGTTGGCTCCCAGTGAATAAGCCCCAAAAGCACCGACAACAACCAGTCCTGTTTTTATGTAAGATTCGAATTGGATCATATGAATCCGGGCTCTTCTTTTTATACGGCTTATCAGGATGTACAGTGGTATTGCAAACAGTGCCCCGAGTATTGGACCCGTGACCCATGTAGCAACTATTTTTGAAAGTGTACTGGTGTCGGTGGAATTTCCTGTAAACAGGTTCCATCCAATTATTGCTCCTACAATTGCTTGTGTAGTAGAAACAGGAAGCGAAAATTTTGTCATCACATACACTGTTATTGCTGCTGCCAGAGCTACAGTAAATGAACCACCGATTGCATTGACTGCGCCAAGTTTCCCCAGTGTGCCTGAAGTGCCTGCTCCCTGTATAACTGCTCCCAGAATTACAAACACAGAAGCAATTATTGCTGCCTTTCTGAAGGAAACCATCTTTGCTCCAACAGCTGAACCAAATACATTGGATGCATTATTCGCTCCCAGCGACCAGCCTAGAAATAAACCACTCGTTAGAAAAAATAGTATCATAACAGCCTGTATCAGAGTATTACTTTGACTGCCATTATCGACAGCATGTCAGCTGCTGCCTGGGCAAGGTCAGAAATATTCTCAATATGATGAACAATATACCTCAGGTGAGCCTTGTGTGCAAGGTCAAGCTCCTTCATTTCGTGAAAAACCCTCTTTTTTATACTGAATGAGATTTTATCTGTCTCACTTTCAAAATAGTACACCTTCAGGAGTTTTTCTCTTACAGTATGGGGAGCCCTGAAATAAGCTCTGGCAGCCGGAATAAGTTCTTCTGCTGCATTTGCGGAGGTCTCTGCAAGACTTATAATGTTTTCAAACAGGCTTTCAGGTATTTCAGGTAATTCAATATCAAATTCATGGAGGGAACTTTTTATTCCGTCCATAATTTCATCCATTTCATCAATAAGCCTTGTAACTTCTTCCCGGTGCTGTGGAAGAATAGAATGGGTGATCATTTCATTCTCTATTTCGCGCTGGAGTTTATCCGCATTGTTTTCAAGAGCATCTACCTTTGAAAGATGCCTGTGAAACGACTCATAATCACCTTTAACATACGACCTTATTCCTTCGCGAAAAACAAGTATTCCAAGATCAATGTTGTCGAAAAACTCATCGATCTTGATTATTGTTTGCCTGGTGGTTCTTGCAAATAATGCCATTTTTTTTGATTTTCAGATTTATAAACAAAGTTAAAAATCTGATTTAATTTTTCTAAATTATTTATTAACAGGGATATTTAGAATTGAACAATTTTTTCAACTCTGTTATGGTTGAGGTAGCTTTTTATTATTGAAATTATTTCGCTGTTATCGTCAGTTTCTTTAATACATTCATGTATAGCCTCCAATCCGAAGCCGACACAGTTGATATCGAAATAGCCGTATCCTGCAAACCTTCCCCTTACAATCTTTACAACACTTCTTTCATTATCATTCCTGCCTCTGTCAATAATGAAATAGTTCCCGGGGGTGAAAATAAATTCATCCATAGCCTTTGATGCTCTCCTGTTATATTCCTGGGGTGATTCTTTTCCGCAGCAGGCTCCTCTGCAAATGCCCAGCTGGTAATGAAAACAGGCACCTTCTGTTTCATACATACCTGCAAGCTTCTGACATAATGAATACTTTTCAATGAGTCTCTCCAGAGCCGTTTTTACACTTTCCTTTGAGTTAAAAGTTGCAAGAAAAGGCCTGGATTCTTTTACCCGGCTTATGGAGAAAACAATATATCCCTTATCGTCAATACCGTGACAGATGCCCCATCTGTTGTTCAGTCTCCTTTGAGCCCTGTTGTATAATGGCTGAAGTGACTTAATTTCTATTGACTCTCGTATTAATGCAATCAATTCACTGCCGGTAAGCTCCCAGCTGATATCGGCAATCTCATCACGCATCTTCATTGCCCTTCCCGAAGTATTGTTTGAAAGATGAGACGAAACTCTTTCAAAAATATTATTACTCTTACCTACGTATATGACATTTCCTGTTTCATCATAAAAATAATAGATGCCGGGTTCTTCCGGAATCTGCTCCAGTTTTCTGATATCAAGCAGAGGATTCAGTTTTGCAAGTCTTGTATTTTTGAGAAGTTCAGATGATATTCCATTAAGTTCTCTGTCTTTTTCAAGGCATAATTCAAACAGTCGAACTGTGGCAAGCGCATCACCTGCAGCCCTGTGCCTGTTTTCAATTTTGATTCCAAGTGCAGAACATATATTTCCAAGGCTGTAGGATCTGTAACCGGGAAACATCTTACGCGATAATGAGTGGGTGTCTATCACTTTTCTTCTGTAATTGTAACCAAGCGATTTAAACTCCTCGCGAAGAAATGAATAATCAAACCTTGCATTATGTGCAACAATTATCCTTCCTTCAGTTAGCTCGACAATATTTCTTGCTATTTCATAAAACTTAGGTGCATCCTCAACCATCTCATTTGTTATGCCGGTCAGGTTCGTAATATAGTACGGTATTGTTCTTTCAGGATTTACCAGAGTACAATACTCACCTGTGATTTTTTTACCGTCGTGCTGGTAAATAGCAATCTCGGTTATTTTTTCGAGTCTGGCACTGCCTCCTGTTGTTTCTATGTCGATTATGGCATACATTGACTGAATAAAGAAAAGTCAGAGAAATTAAATTAAAAAGTTTTTATGAATCTGAAAAATATGAAAAGTAACTGAAACTTTAACCTCATAAGAAGTGCCGATTGTTAAAAGTGTTCTATAATTCAGTAATTTTCAATTAATAATATTAGTTTATAAATTTGTACGTTTAACATTTTACGACATGAGTGAATGTTTTGGTAATTATTTTATTCATAATGGAACGCTTCAACCTGTTGAATTATTTGACAATTCTTTTATATATGAAGGAGAGTCAATATATGAGGTTCTAAGAATGATCAGAGGGCTACCTGTGTTCTTTGAAGATCATTTTAAACGTCTTGAAACAAGCACCAGGCATCAGAAAAAGTTGATGCTGGCAAACAGGGAGCAGCTCAGAAAAGACATTCTGAAACTGGCTGAGGCAGAAAAAATTAAAGATGTCAATCTTAAGATTGTATTCAATTATAATGGAGTTATAGGCAATTATCTGGTTTATTTCATCGAGCCTGTTTATCCTACAGCCGAGCAGTATACAAAAGGGGTAAAAGGAGTACTTTTCTATGCTGAAAGAAAAGATCCTGAATCCAAGGTAATTAATCATAAACTTCGTTCTGAAATTTATCATAAACTTATTATCTGCGGAGCTTATGAGGCTATTCTTGTAAACCGTGAAAACTGCATAACCGAGGGAAGCCGTTCGAACATTTTTTTCATAAAAAATAATGTCCTGTATACAGCCCCTGACAGGTATGTTCTTGGAGGGATAACACGCAAACATATTATCGAAATATGTGGCGAAAATGACATTAATGTAGAATTTGTATGTGTGAATGCTGATAAAATAAAAGAATATGATAGTGTGTTTATGACAGGTACTTCTCCTGTGGTTTTACCTTTCAGGACAATAGAGAATTTTTCCTTTAATGTTAAACACCCATATATTGGTTTTCTCCGAAATCTGCTTCTTGAAAGGATGGAGAAGAGCCTCAGATATTTTGAAAATATTAGCGACCGTGGAACTTAATTAATTGGGAAATAATCCTCAGGGGAATTTTTAGTCTCACAGACATAAATAAATTTCTTTATCTTTGATTCTTCAACGTTGTAAAAAATAATTGCTATGGCAAGCATACGAGAGTTAAAAAAGGAGATTGACAATCAGATATTTGGTGTTATTTCTGATTGCATGTTGTTTATGAGCCGGCATCCAGATCACGATGAAAATGAGGTGAATGCAATTGTCCAGGAGGCATATCAGCTTAGAAACAACCTTATATACAGAATATATCATTTTGATAATAAGGAAGATGCCAGGGCAGTTAAAAACCATTTCAAAGAAATAAAATCAGACCTTTCCCATGGTGTTGATCAGTTATGCATGAAGCTCAGCAGTCTCAGTTCTAAGAAGAAAAAGAAGTAACATATCTGTAAATTTCTCTGCCGCATTTTGAACAATTTTTTCCCAGTAAGCCAACATGCCTTATGTGGTAACCATCTCTTTTGGTAATCAGGTTACCGCATTGAGGACAGTATGTATTCTGACCGGTCAGTTGAACTGCATTACCTATATACACATAATTCAGATATTGTGAGGCAATTTCATATAACTGTATAAGTACTTCCGAAGGTGTTGGGGGGTCATTTCTTTTGTACATTGGAAAGTACCGGCTAAGGTGAAGAGGAACATCCCTTCCCAGTTCTGTGGCAATCCATTTAGCCTCTTTTTCCATATCACCCGGGTTGTCATTCCTTCCCGGAATGACCAGAGTGGTTAACTCCAGGTGCTTGCCTGCTTTTGCAATCATCCTGATCGACTCTTTAACCGGTTCAAATGAAGCGCCTGTAAGTGATTTGTAAAAATTGTTGTCGAAAGCTTTGAGATCAACATTAAATGCATCAATAAATTGCAGATACTCTTTCAATGCTTCATGTGTCACATAACCGTTGGTGACCATCACCGTGCTCTGTCCTGCTTCTTTAACCTTAACAGCAACATCTTTAACATATTCGAACCATATCACAGGTTCATTATATGTGAACGCAACACCTATATTATTTTTTTCTCTGAGTGAATAACTAAGAATTTCGTCGGGACTAATTTTCTTTGATATTCCCGTAATAATATTCTGGGATATATGGTAATTCTGACAGAAATCACATCGCATGTTGCATCCATACGAGCCTATAGAAAGAATATACATTCCGGGGAAAAAGTGATACAACGGCTTCTTTTCAACAGGGTCGAGTGCAAAACCTGAAATAACCCCGTATGTAAGGAGTTCAATTTTACCTCCGGTATTTTTCCTTACTCCGCATATGCCTGTTTTGCCCTCTGCAATTTTACAGTTGTGGGGGCAAAGTGTGCATATAAGGCGGTCATCTGCCTTTTTGTAAAAATTCATGAAATGAATAAATTTATTACAAAGATAAAGAGATACAATTTTTCATTTGTGATTAAAATAAGATTTTCAGCATTTTTATGGAGAACACTATATTTTTAAAGTTAAATTCGGTTTAAGAAAATTCTGAAGAATTTGTATTTTCACCTGAAATTATAAAGATTATAATGACCTTGAAAATAAAAAGCATTAATGAAGCAATTGCGGGTATTGTCATTTTTTTCGCAATACTACCCGAATTGGGCGGACAGGGATGGAAAGCAAACCCGGAGCTGGTTGAAAAACTCTCAAAAAGCAGAACAGACGTTAATTATTATGAAGAAAAAGTTCCAACCTATATTCTGCCCGAACTGCTTGTTACCCTGACAGGAAAAGAAATTCTCAAAAGTTCGGAGTGGGAGAGATACAGGCGACCGGAAATACTCGAACTTTTTACAATACATGTCTACGGCAGGGTCCCTCGAACACCTTACAACCTTGATTTCAAGGTTGTAAACGAAGACCCCAGAGCAATAGGAGGACTGGCAACTGCCAAACAGGTAGATATAACCGTAACTGCTCATGATAAATCCCTTGTGATACATCTATATCTGTTCGTTCCGAATAGCCTCAAAAAGCCGGCACCTGTTTTTCTGCTGATATGTAACCGGGCACCCGAAAATATTGACCCCACACGCAAAAATAAGAGCGAGTTCTGGCCCGTTGAAGAGGCCATAGCAAGAGGTTACGGCATGGCAGCCTTTTATAATGCCGACGTTGACCCTGATAAATACGATGGATTCAAGGACGGCATACACTCAATCCTCGATGTTGAACCCCGCAAAGATGATTCGTGGGGAACCCTTGCTGCCTGGGCATGGGGAGCCAGCAGATGTCTCGATTACCTTGTTACAGATAAACAGATTGACAAAAACCGGATTGCTGTTGTAGGACATTCACGTGGTGGAAAGACTGCCCTCTGGGCCGGCGCAACCGACAGGAGATTCTCTATGGTTATCGCAAATGAATCAGGATGCGGAGGCTCAGCACTTGCAAGAAGACGATATGGAGAAACCATTGATATAATCAATAAAGGATTTCCACACTGGTTTTGCCTCAACTACAGAAAGTTCAATAATAATGAGAATTCAATGCCCGTTGATATGCATATGTTAATGGCATTAATTGCACCGAGGGCACTCTATGTAGCTGCTGCCGACGAAGACCTCTGGGGCGACCCAAAAGGCTCCTACCTCTCACTTTATCACTCCTTGCCTGTATACCGGCTTTATAACAAGAAAATAACCCTCGAAAAAGATGTACCTCCTCTTAATAAACAGGTAATAAGCGGGAATGTCGGTTTTCATATACGCGAAGGAGAACATAATCTTAAACTTTACGACTGGAACATGTTTATGGATTTTGCCGACAGGGTATGGAAATAATATTTATTCCTGCTGATGAAATGAAATCCGTTTTTGCAGAAATTCTGTTAAAAAACGGTTTTCAGAACAGAAAAGCTGAAACATGCGCCGATATATTCGTTCAAAACAGCCTCGACGGAGTCATCTCACATGGAGTAAATCGGTTCCCCCGTTTCATTCAATATATAAGAGATGGATATGTAAAACCAGATGCAGAACCAACACTGATATCATCTTCAGGTGCCACTGAACAATGGGACGGAAACCTTGGACCTGGCCCCTTGAATGCATTATTTGCAACCGAAAGGGCAATGAAACTGGCAGAGAAAAACGGAATAGCCCTTGTTGCCATGGCAAATACTAACCACTGGATGAGGGGTGGTACCTATGGCTGGAATGCTGCAAAAAAAGGTTTTCTATTCATTGGATGGACAAATACTATAGCCAATATGCCGGCATGGGGTGCAAAAGACCCCCGACTCGGTAATAATCCGCTTGTTATAGCTGTTCCATATGGTAATGAAGCTATTGTACTCGATTTTGCCATGTCGTTATATTCCTGGGGGAAAATAGAAACATGCAGACTTAACGGTGAAAAACTGCCTTTTCCCGGAGGCTATGACAGACAGGGTAGACTGACGGATGACCCATCAGAAATAATCATGACTGGAAGGGTACTGCCTGCTGGATACTGGAAAGGCTCAGGACTTGCCCTCCTGCTGGATATCCTCGCAACAGTAATTTCCGGTGGTAAGCCAACTTTAGAAATAACAAAACAAAATGCTGAATACGGACTATCACAGGTGTTTATTGCAGTAAACCCGGAGAACCTTTTCAATTATCCTTCAATGGAAAACTCTGTAAGATTAATAATTGAAGACTTTAAAAAATCCATACCTGAAGTAAATAATCAACATGTTCGTTACCCTGGAGAAAAAGCTCTGAAAACCAGAAAAGAAAATCTAATAAATGGAATCCCTGTAAATAAACAGATATGGGATACTATTTTAAATCTCTGATTTTGGTATTAAATTGAATTAGTGCATTAATATTTACATTTCATTTTTTATTTCTAGCAATATTTTGTTGCTCTCCGCATATTTCATTAATTCATCTTTGATATTTTCATTTCTCTCAATATCTGAAATCCCGAACCGTGTAAGTATACTTTTAGCAGACTTAAGCCTTATGATGAATTTAAGAGGATAAATAATGATTTTCTCAATTTCAGTGCTTTTTATTTCCTTAACGGGAAGAAATGAGTTGTTTTTTAATCTTATGATGTCCCTTTCAAATTCAATAAAGTTATATCCGTAACCAAATGATGTCCAGATCATGAACAATCCGAAAAGACCAAGAAACGCTGACGAGACCCACGATGACCAGTCAATTGCTGACATTTTTAAATTAAATATAATCCAATAAATAGCTATTGCTATACAAAGAACTCCCAGAATAAATTTAAAGACTTTTGTAAGTAAGTTGCTTTCATTCATTTCGAGGGAAAAAGACTTTTTCTCCATGGCAGATCTGATTCTTCCGGTTAACAAGATTTTATGCAAAATTAACTATCCTTTATGATATTCTTTATTGTGAAAATTTTTTATTTATAGTGAAATTATTACTTTTATCGTTGAAATAAGTTTTAATTCTGAAACCCAAAAATAAACCTGTTATGAAAGAAACAAACAAGATTTCAAGACGGTCTTTTATTGGAACAACCGGTGCTGTAGCAGCCGGGTTTACTATTCTGCCAAGTTCAGTTATTAGTGGACTGGGACACAGGCCTCCCAGCGATAAGCTTAACATTGCCTGTGTGGGTATAGGGGGTATGGGTAATTCAAACCTGAGGAATGTAGCCCCCACAGAAAACATCGTTGCACTGTGCGATGTTGACTGGGAATATTCGAAGAAGGTCTTTGAAACTTACCCCAATGCCAAAAGGTACTGGGATTGGCGTAAGATGTTCGATGAAATGGGTAAATCGATCGATGCCGTTATAGTTGCAACAGCCGATCATACCCATGCAATAATTGCTGCCCACGCTATTACACTGGGTAAGCATGTGTACGTTCAGAAACCACTTACTCACACAGTTTACGAATCGAGGCTCCTTACCAAACTTGCTGCCAAATATAAGGTGGCAACACAGATGGGTAACCAGGGAGCTTCAGATGAAGGTGTAAACCTTATTATAGAGTGGATTCAGAATGGTGAGATAGGCGAAGTGACAAAGGTTGAAGCTTTCACTGACCGTCCTATCTGGCCGCAAGGTCTGAACAGGCCTGCAAAAGGTGAATGGGTGCCCGACACACTTAACTGGGACCTGTTTATTGGTCCGGCTCCCATGCGCCCATACCATAGTATTTACCATCCATGGAACTGGAGGGGCTGGTGGGATTTTGGCACAGGTGCACTCGGCGATATGGCTTGCCATATACTCCATCCTGTTTTTAAAGCCCTGAAACTTAAATACCCCACTAAAGTTCAGGCAAGTTCAACATTGCTGCTTTCCGATTGCGCACCTAACGCAGAGATGGTACGCTTGATCTACCCTGAAAGACCCGCTCCAAAAGGTTCCAAGATAAAATATCCTCAGGTAGAGGTTACATGGTACGATGGTGGTCTTCAGCCGATGAAACCTGCCGGCTGGCCAGCTGGAAAAAATATGAACGACGGAGGAGGAGGAGTTATCTTCCACGGGACAAAAGATAAATTGATATGTGGTTGCTACGGCAGAAATCCATGGCTGCTCTCGGGTCGCGTACCTAATGCTCCTAAGACTGAGAGAAGAATTGAAAAAGCCACAAGCGGTGGCCACGAAATGGACTGGGTAAGAGCCTGCAAAGAAAGCCCGGAAAGCAGAGTTCCTACCAAGTCCGACTTTGCAGAAGCAGGCCCATTCAACGAAATGGTGGTAATGGGTGTACTGGCTGTTAGACTGCAGGGTCTCAATAAGGAACTTGAATGGGATGGCGAAAAGATGGAATTCACAAACATCTCTGACAATGATACCCTCAGAATATGCCTTGAGGATAACTTCACTGTAACAGACGGCCATCCAACATTCAACAGAAAATACACCGAACCGATGTCTGCAAAACAGTTTGCAGCCGAAATGATTAAACATACCTACCGCAAAGGATGGTCATTGCCTGATATGCCTGCATAATTTATTATGGCATAAAAATAAAGCAGGTGCTGAAATTTCATGCACCTGCTTTTATTTTTGTGTGTCTTAATATCAGGATTACGACACCTGATTACCCTTAAGACCTATCTCTTCAGCAACCTCCCGCATACCCATAATGCAGTCAGTTATTAACTCATCCAGACTTACTCCAAGCATCTCCGCACCTTTCTCTATCACCTGCCTGTTCACACCTGCTGCAAACCTTTTATCATTCCATTTTTTCTTTACAGATTTTGCTTCCATGTCGAGAACACTTCTCGACGGCCTTACCAGAGCACTGGTAACTACCAGCCCTGTTAACTCGTCTACGGCAAACAGGGTTTTTTCCAACCGTGTAACAGGTTCAACATCAGTACAAAAACCCCAGGCATGACTCAATATTGCCCTTATATATTCTTCGGGCCAACCATTCTCCCTTAGAATCTTTTCAGTCATTTTGCAATGCTGATCCGGATACATCTCATAATCAAGGTCATGCACAAGACCAATTACTCCCCATTTTTCTTCATCTTCGCCTGCTTTCCTGGCCATATAACGCATCACACCTTCAACAGCAAGAGCATGCTTGTAAAGACTCTCCGATGTGTTGTACTTTTTAAAAAGTTCAAGAGCTTGTTTTCTGTCAGGTATATTCATATCAATCAGTTTTTAACGAAAATATTGAAAATCCGGTTAAAAATAATATGACTAATCAGTTTTAATCAATCTGACTGCCACGGAAATAGTTTTGCCTTTTATTCTTAACGTATAATAACCTGAAGTTATATCTCCTGGAGTTATTGTTATTACGTTATCGCCCGGAATTAGTTCAAACCTTCCTTTCCATAATGTATTGCCTGTTATGTCAATTAATTCCGCATTAACGTATTCATAAAATTTTGAACCGATAGAAATATCAAACCGGTCGCTGAAAGGATTGGGCATTACTTTCGCATAATTTAGCGGATCAAATATCTTTTCAACAGGAGTGTTAATGATGGTAACGGAAGCCGTATCATTATTCAGATACGAATCGTTGTTGTTGAATGAATAAACATTGATTATATATGTACCACTCTGCCACATATCAACAAGTGTTGAAAATGAAACTGTTACAGTATCACCGGGGTTAATTGTTCTTTTAAATATTTCTGTAACCGGCGGCTTGTTATTAACTGTATATGCTAGGTTGAATTGTTTTATGGTATCAAGACCAAGATTGATTATTTCAGCTGATACAACCTCTTTGTCAAGTTTTTTGTCTGCGACAGGTGAAATAATTTTTCCTGTTTTCAGATCAATTTTGTTAAAGGCATCGGGCGGAAAGCGTATAAAATCAATCCATGCACAGTCTGAACCCGAATAAACCGATTTATCTTTTTTGTAAACCCACTCAAGTATATTGAATCCTTCCTGAATCTCTATTTTCTTCTCGAGCCATTCCGTCTCTCCCGAAGCAGAAAAAATCTGCTTCCCATTATTCCTCAGGATTAGCAGGTCGTAATTCTTTTCTGATGACACTTTGTACATGAAACTTATTGTGTCGGAGTGTGGTATGTTAACATTTAGTTTAAGCACTGATTCACTGTTGTTCGGAATTGCCCCTGAACGAGCGGAGAAATTTCCATCGTAAGATTGTCCGGAAGTGATTGTCCAGGGATAAGTATTATCATTAATCCATGGAAAAATATTAAAGGATAGATATTCAAAACTTTCAAGAATTTTACCTACAGGGATAGGAATGGTTTTAGAATAAAAATATGGATCACAATCGGCTAGATAACTAACATTAATAAGACTTCCTTTTTTAATAGTAGGGGATAGTGTTACGGGAATAATAATATTATTGGTATCTCCGGGGTTCAACAGGCCAGTCGGAACAGAATTTATGTGAATATTCATTTCAGGAGGTGAATCTGTTATCTTTAAGACTCCTGAAACCGGACTGCTTCCCCTGTTCCGAACTTTGATTATAAGGTCCATTGATTCACCCGGGTCCGCAATAAAATCTCCGTTACCACTTCCAGAGTCATCAATAACACAGTTTAATATTTCAGGAACAGGAGCATACAGCCTTATATCTTTATTGTACTCTTTTACAGTTAATGAATCCCCGATTTTGATATTCAATGTAACATAACTGCGGTCGGGAATATATGCGGCAGTCTTTATGAGCAGCTGGTTATCTGTAATTATTTCGGATCTTCCATCTATTGTACCAATATAGACCGAGTCATTCTCAATTGTGAGCCATTCCTGTGAAGGCGACGATATTTTAACAAATAATTTTTTAGCAGGTGAAAGTCCTAAATTACTTACAGTCAATTTAATATATATTTTTTCGTCGTAATCAGCCTTGCCATTATTATTACCCTGATTATCATTAAGTTCGAACCTGGCTAAGTTAATATATTCCCTGTCAATGTTTCTGATGTACACTTTTTTAATTAATGGTATCTTATTCTGGCCTGTCACAACTATCAGACATGAATCATTGCTGCTTCCCGGGAGGTCAAGGGTTACTGACCCGGAAGGACTAGCAAATGATGCATCCCATAATGTATCGAAATGGGAAATTGATATGTATGAATATGGATCTATAGTGAGAGATAAAGATTTCAGACCATCTGGCAATGTATCCGGGAGGTTGATTTTAAAGGTGTCGGGTCTCCCAATATATGGAATTATACTAGGATCACCCATCAGGTTATAAATTTCCCAGTAATATTTTTTTCTCTGGGATGTGCTGGAGGTAACCGACAGGTTGCCTGCATAGTTAATCTGGCCCATTGTGATATACCAGCTTGAAGCTTTTTCACCGAATTTATGAAAGAGCCGATCGTATGCTCCCAGACCTGTCTCTTCATATTTTGGGTCGGCCGATATAGCCCCAACACCAACCGACCAGTAAAAATCCTCATTCCAGTAAGAATCATTGGAACATCCTATGAACCCGATAGCTCCTTTTTCATTTGACTTAATAAGAGTGTTTCCAAAGGAATTTGCTATTGTATATTGTCCGGTCAAACAGGCATTGCTTATTACAAACGGATACATGTTTTTGTTTGTAAAATTTGCCACATCATCTGATTTTAATTCTGGACTGAGCCATCCGTAAGCATTTCCATGCCCTGAATAATTAACGAAACCCATTCCTGAATTAAATAGTTTTATTATGGAATCTCTGGCATTGACAGATTGCGGATAATAGAAAATGTGTGTATTAATATTGTTTGAAGAATTGATATAATATTTTTCAGCATATTTCAATTGCCCGTTCATGTAATTGGCATATCCTGCATCATTTCCTGCTGTCAGAAGTGACCTGATATAGTATTTGTTTGTATCTGCAAATTCAAATTTTTCATATTGAATAAGTTTCTTCAAAACTGAGTGAAGCTCAGCTGTATCTGCAACAGGAAGCCTTCCGGTGAACATTTCCGGCAGATAGTCACCGGTTCCGTCAAAGGTTGAGTAATAGAGGTCTGTATAATTAGTGGTTCCTTCCGAAACGGGTATACGGTTTACGTCACCCACAATAAGAAGATATTCAGGAGGTGTCCCGTTTGATTCTTCGTATCTGTATATCTTAAGAAGAGTATCCTTAAGTTCTGTAAATGAATTGCCTGCAAGACCCTGCCCCCTGTAAAGTGTTGTTATCCTGAAACCTTTCTGTGTTTTCCATTTTATGTATGGACTTAGAGTTTTCCTGAATGTTGTGTCGGTTAAAATGATCATTTTTACAGGCTCTTCTGAGTAACCAGTAATCAGGTCTTCTGAACTGTAATTTAAAACTCCTTTTGAAAGCGATTGAATGAAAGGCAAAGGTTCACTGCCCGCATTAATTGTGCCACCCTTTCCAATGCTGATAATTATCTTCATAGAAGTAATAACTTCAAGCTTATTATTATACGGGTCATACCTTACTGGATATATCATCAGATTGGCAAGGTTGGTGTTACGGGTTTTGCCTAAATATTCAATTATGGCCGTATCGGAATCGATAAAACCCTTTTTCCCGTAGATTTCTTTGTCGATAAGAAATGCTTTCTGCTGATTGTCGGATGATTTGGGTTGATCAGCCTGATGTGGAAAAACCTTTCCTTTGAAACTGTTTCTGGCAGGATAAACAGTGCGGGTTTTGATATCAGTAATTTTTATTTCAGGAATTTTATCGCCTGATAAGGATATCAGTGTGCTAAAAACCGGGAGTTCAGGTTTGCCAGTCTCGGAAGTAAAATTATGTCCGGGAATTGACAGACGATAAAAATCACCTTCGGATGTTGATACTGAATGAAGATGGAATTCGTTGATTTTGTAATAAATAACAAGTTCGTCATCAGATTTGAGAACCTGCATTTTTTCGGTAGAATCGGCAAAATGGTATTTATAACTCTTTACCTGTTGTCCGTAAAACTCATATATACGAAAGAGGAAGAGAATCAACAAAATAGAATATCTTAAAACTGAAAAATACATCAATTAAAATATATACCCTATTAACCCTCTGATTACTCAGCCAAATTAATAAAAAACGAAATTTAATGAAAATGAGTATAAAATTTGAAAAAAATAATAAGATTAATACCTTTATGTTTAAATTCGCGTTGTATCCTTGAAGCGGTATATGAAATACTTTTCTGTCATACTGGTTTTAATTTTTTTGAACTTCAGTGTAGAAGCACAGCTGAACAAGTATGGGGTTCCTTTGATAAGGAACTTTGATAATCAGATTACACATAGTTCTGATTATCACTGGAGTATTGCGAAGGATAAGACCGGGGTTCTATACCTTGGCAGTGATACAAGGGGTATAATAAGATATGATGGTCAGACGTGGTCAACAATTCCTGTACCGGGAGAGCCCGTTATTAGAGCTCTTGGAGTTTCGGATGAGGGAGTTATTTATGTTGGAGGCTCTTATGAATTTGGTTATCTGCAACCTTCTCGCAACGGGTCAATGGAATATGTTTCCCTTTCTAACCGGCTTAATAAAAAGGCTGCCGGAGAAAAAAATGAAAGCACTGCCTCTGACACAAAATCCCAGATCGGAGAAATCAATACACTGATTGTTACAGATACCGTAATTTATTTTATTGGTTTTGAGTCGTGTTTCTTATATTACCCTGCTGCTGACAGGATTGATTTTATAGATTTCAGAAATATGGGGCTGAAGCAGGTTGTAAAGGGGGCATTGATTAACGGTAGAATATTCATTGCTGATAATATAAGGGGAATTCTGGAACTAAGAGACAGGCAACCGGTCCAACCGCCAGGAGGAGATTTTTTTTCAAGGAAAATATCTCTTGTTCTGCTACCGTACGATGAAACAAGCCTGTTTGTTGGTACTCATTTCAACGGAGTTTTCAGATATGACTATATTACTGGAAAAGTTTACGAAACTCCCCCAGTCTCAAATGAGCTTAATGAGATACTTAAAAATTCACAACTCTATACATCACAGGTTTGCCCATCAGGTGAAATATTACTTGGCACACTGGCTGAGGGAATCTTTATCCTTGATAAAAATTTCAGATTTATTGGAAAATGGGACACTGAAACATCCGACCTGCCTGACAATACTATAACTGCATTTTACTCAGATAAAGAGTATTCTTCAGAAATCTGGGTTTCAACTGCAGGTTATGTATCTAAAATACTTACTAACCTTCCTTTTAACGAATTGACCCCACGTTCCGGATATGAAGGCATTGTCAATAATATTGCAAGCTTTAATAATACAATTTTTCTTGCAACCGACCTGGGGCTGTTCAAAAGTTATGTTGATAATAAAGGATATTTAAAATTCAACAGAGTAAGTGATATCAACCAGCAGTCATTTTCATTGTATTTATGTAAGCTCAGAAACGAAGAATTTCTGCTTGTCGGAACGATACTTGGACTTTATCAGATTTTCCCGTCGGGAAAAATCATAAAAGTTGACGATGTTATATCTTATGGGGATGAAGCAAGAAAAACCACCTACTCTGTTAGATCAATTCTGCAATCAAAAGTAAATCCTGAGAGATTTTATATTGGCTTGAGTACCAAAGGATTTATAATTATTGAGTACAATGGGAAGTCATGGAAATTTATAGATCAGATAAAAACAAATATTGAAGGAAATATAACAAGTATTATTGAAAACAAAAATGGTGATATTTTTATTCTCACAGGGAATCCTGCCGGATTTTACCATTTTTCATTAAAGGATAAAATTCCGGTTAAATTTTCAGATGAGAATTTTATAATGCCTAACAGTATTACTAAAGTTGACGACGATATTGTAATTGCAACTGTTAAAGGACTTTTCCGTTTTAACGAAGAATTAAACAGCTGGGTACCTTGTGATGACCTTCTTAACGGTTTCACCAGGGATGTTAATTGCAAGGATCTTTATCAGGATAGTGATGGCGACCTCTGGTTATCAGTAATAAAAGATAAAATTTTTGAAATTTATTTCAGCAGGGATTCTTCAAAAGTTAAGATGTTCACCGGAGCTCTTAATTTATTGCCAGGAGTTGAAAAAATGGATCTGAAACAAATAGATAACAAAATCTGGATACCTAAGTCAAAAAATATTTACGTTATTGATAAAGAAAAACTTAAAGCTCCTGTTCCTAAAATAAACACCCTTCTCACAAGAATAGTTATAGGAAAAGATTCACTGTTTATGTCAGGCACATTTTATAAAGCCCTTGCTGGAGGTAAACGCGTCTCGGCAATAAATAACAGTGCCAACCCGATTCCGGAAATAAAATACAATTTTAATTCGGTATCATTCTACTGGTCAGTCCCATATTATGTCGAGGAAGATAAAAACCTTTACAGCTACAAGCTTGACGGATTTGACAGGTCATGGTCAAAATGGGAAAATATCCATTATAAAGATTTTACAAACTTACCTTTCGGAAAATACACTTTCAGGGTAAAGGGCAAAACAACCACCGACGTAGAAACGGAAGAGGTGGCTTTTGTATTTATTATTCTTAAGCCCTGGTACCTCACCACCGTAATGATCATACTGTATGCAATAGCTTTTGTGCTACTGATTATCGGAATAATTAAAGCCTATACACGGAAACTGAAAAATGAAAATATAAGGCTCGAAGGTATCATTGCCGAAAGGACAGCAGTTGTAGTGAAGCAGAAGGAAGAACTTGAATCAAGTATTCATTATGCCAGAAGGATACAGATGGCTTTACTTCCTTCTGAGTCAATACTGGCAGAGAATCTGAAAAATTATTTCATACTTTTCAAACCGCGTGATATCGTCAGCGGTGATTTTTACTGGATGACGAAGAAAGACAACAGATTATATATTGTTGCAGCAGATTGTACGGGACATGGAGTACCGGGTGCATTCATGAGTCTTCTGGGTATGTCGTTTTTAGATGAGATAATAGGAGAGGGAAAAGCACCTCGTGCCGATGAGGTTCTGAGTGAACTTAGGCTCCATGTAACTGAATCGCTAAAACAGTCGGGTGGCGAAGATGAAGCCAAGGACGGAATGGATATGGCACTGCTTGTAATTGATTTCAACAGATCGAGGGTGGAATTCTCAGGAGCTTATAACCCCTGCTTCAGGGTTAGAAGACTTACAGAAAAGGAGCAGAAAGATTACCATGAAGACAATATTGAAATGCCCGATGGCTCAATGACTAATGGTGTGTATATTCTTGAAACAATATTTGCCAGCAAAATGCCCATCGGGATCTCATCAAAGATGGATGAGAAGTTTGTATTCTATGACTGGGAGCTTGAAAAAGGAGTTTCTTATTATCTTTTCTCAGATGGTTATATCGACCAGTTCGGAGGCCCCCACGGCCGTAAATTCATGAAAAAGAATTTCAAAAAACTTATTCTTGAGATACAGGATTTCCCAATGAAACACCAGAAGGAAATACTCGAAGAGAGACTGAAAGAATGGATGGGTCAGACTCCTCAGATTGATGATATTCTGGTTGTGGGTATAAGGACCGACTAAAATATTAGTTTAATCTGTTTATAAATCTTCTTCTCCAGGGCTGTTACGGTTAAGTGCATATTTTATACCTTTTTCTGAGGCCTTCATTGTCAGTACACCGCAAAGGAGCATGTTCACAATAATTTTCTCAGCCCTGTATACCGATATTTTGGCCATCTTTTTGAACGCAGATAAGCTGATGGATTCGTTTTTTTTGAGATATTCCATCAGCTCATTCTCAGCCTTTCCGAATCTTATAAGCACTCCCGACTTTCTTTCATCTTTCTTCCATAATTTAAGCAGTATGCGGTTTGCAACAAGGTTCTGGTCGTTGTTCCTGAAATATGCTTTCCACCTTCCGTCTTCTCCCTTTGCCAGATATGGGCGATGCGCTCCTTTCTGAACTTCAACCTCAATAACAGTTTTGCCGTTAATATTATGCTGTTTTATCCTGACCGGAACCTCAGGCTTGCAATAGAGCTTTGCAGCAGCATCAATCATGTAATACTCTTCTTCAGAATCAACTCCGGCAATTGAACCATTATCCCTCACTCCGAGCAATAAAATACCACCTTCGGTATTGGCAAAAGCCGAAAGTGTCCTGGCAATTTTTTTTGAATCGTTGATGCAATATTTGAAATCGACTCTCTGATTTTCCCCGCCGGAAATTAATTTTTTTAAATAACTGTTCATACCGGTCATATTTTAGAAAATCACCGAATAAAAGAATCAAAATTGTTCAGGAAACATTAACCGTCAAATATAACGTTGTTAAAATATGTTATATTTTGACCTCCATTGTTTTCCTTTCATTCGAATTTAATGCAAAAACTTATATATTTGAGCCCGGAAACTAATTATTTGTTAGCAAAATGAAAAGCAATATTAACAGAAGAAAATTCCTCAGTGCAGGAATAACAGGTGTAACTGGTGCAATGGTCCTGTCGAACCCGTTTGCTTCAGGGCAAACCCCAGAGCAGGAAAAAAAGATTGTTTACCGTACACTTGGCGAAACAGGGCTTAAAGTTCCGGCAATTAGTTTCGGTGTGATGAGAGCCGACAGTCCTGCTCTATGCAAAGCTGCTTATGATAACGGAATATATTTTTTTGATACTGCCAATGGTTACCAGGGTGGTAATAACGAAACAATGCTTGGAAATTTTTTTAAGAACCTGCCACGTTCATCCTTCATTGTTGAAACAAAAGTAAAACCTGCAGGAGTGGGCAGAGACGGACTTCCAACCGCTCAGACAACTGCAGAGGATTTCCTCGGGAAATTCAAGGAAAGTTTATCAAGATTGCAACTCGATTATGTTGATATTCTCCTGATTCATGATGTAAGCAATCCCGAACTTCTCAAACATAAACCTTTGATTTCAGCATTGACACAACTGAAAAAAGAAAAGAAAACAAGGTTTGTAGGATTCAGTACCCATTCAAATATGGCTGTTATGCTCCAGGAAGCAGCTAATTCCGATTTCTGGGATGTCGTTCTAACTTCCTTTAATTTTATGTTGAATAATATTGATGAAATGAATCAAGCAATTAAAAAAGCTGCTGATGCCGGTATCGGAATTGTTGTAATGAAGTCTCTGGCCGGTGGGTTTATGGACAAAGAAAGGAAGAAACCCGTAAATGCTACACTTGCTCTAAAATGGGTGCTTTCAAATCCCAATGTCCATACCATTATACCTGGTATGACATCATTTGACCATCTTGAAACAAATCTTAAAGTACTTGCCGACCCGGTAATGACCGAGCAGGAGAAACAGGAACTTCTTGCTATGGCAGGTGAACCCGGACTATTCTGTGTAAACTGCAATAAATGCCTTAATGCATGCCCATATAACCTGCCAGTTCCTGACCTTATGAGAGCATATATGTATGCATACGGCTATGCAAATCTTCGAATGGCTTATGACCTTCTGGGTGAACTGGGTACAGGCGTATCACCATGCATAAACTGCACCGAATGCAAAGTTCAGTGTACAAAAGGATTCGATATTAGAACAAAAATTGCTGATGTTTCACGACTTGTAAGTATGCCGGCAGATCTTATTGCCTGAAATGTAAAATATTGATTATGAGGCATATATATCTGGTGATTATCCTGTGTACGATTTCAGTCATGGTGGCAAAGGCTCAGCCATATAATTTTCCACCACTGAAAGGATATAAAATCGTCTCAAAATATCCGGTGTATGAACCTGATAACCTCTGGGATTTTATTGACGGTGCAGCAGATGGTTATATTTCATACGGTTTTCAGAATGTGCACGTCAGGGAATATGTCAAAGGAAAAAATGTTATAAAGGTTGAGATTTACCGGCATAAAGACCGTGACAACACTTTCGGAATCTATGCGTCGGAACGTTCTCCATCGTACAGATATATTAACCTTGGAGCTCAGGGTTATGTGGCTGGAGGAGTGATAAACTTCTTCAAAGATTGTTATTACGTTAAACTGAGAACCTTTACCGAAAATGAAAAAGTATTGAGAGACCTCGAATCTCTGGCATACAGAGTTGCGGATATGTTACCAGGAGATCCGTCGATGCCCCGGACATTAAATGAGTTCCCTCAAAACTTCAAAGAGAAAAATACCGAAACATACATTAACGAAAGTGTCCTAGGCCATGATTTCCTTAAAGGAGCATACAGGGCAGACTATAAGCAGGAAGGAATAACATACCAGGTATATATTTTTGATAAGAATTCACCAGAGGATGCATTTCAAACAGTTAAATCGTACCTGGCACTTGCCGGGCTTGAACCTGATGATTCTGCCGAAGGAAAATATGTTTTTAAAGATGGATACAATGGCAATATTTTCCTTGCCAGGAAGGAAAACAGAATTGTAATCATTACCGGCCTTGAAAAAGACCAGACAAATATTGCTGACCGCATTACAGGGGAAATTCTTAGATAATATACTGAATAAATTAATCAGGAAATTATGAAAACCGGGAACTGTGTTATGAATACCAGTTCCTGGTTCTATTTTTCAGGCTGTTAAGTATTTCAGCAGCAATTTTCGCGTCTTCAGCTATCTGAAAGTCGAACATGCCCACACAGATGAAATCTGCACCGTTTTCGAATGCATACCTGAATCCATCCTGAGGTAATATGGCACCTGCCGCAAGCACTTTAAAAGCAATCCATGGCTTTCTTACTTCTTTCATGAATTCAGCTGTCTTATTCGGAAACAAGTCAAAAATGTTGTCATGGATCATGTTATGGTCAGTGCTTCTCTGTGATCCTATTATACTGAATTCAGTCCTGTTTTCCACCGGATGGGCAGACCAGTACCTGTCGTGATGGAATGATTTCACATAAAAATCAGCTGGAATACCTTCTTTTTCACATGCTTTGATTACTTCTATCGAATGCGCTCCTATACCAGCAGGTTTGCCATGTTTCTTTATATATTCAATTGCCCTGCCAAGCATTTCAGTTTTTCCGTCCCTTACATATCTGTCGCTCTCGGCACCCTGTATGTACAGCATGGTAGCGCCGTTTGAAACCGCCAGATCTATGTCGCCCAGGAAATTATCATCACGCAGGTATGTTTGATTAATTGTCAGCATTTTACTGCCATATTTCTCTCTGTATTTATTGAAGAGATGAAAATTGCGATTGACAACAAAAATGGCGTTTATTCCTGCAGCTTCAGCAAGACGGTATGTCTCAATAACTTTCTCTTCCGAATGGTAGACTTTGAAAAGTGTATCGGCATACCTGAGGTCCCTTGCATGAGCGTAACCGCTTATTAAGTTGCACCCCAGAATAAGTCGGCTAACATTATAACCTGCAATTTTTCCGGAAGGTAAAATATTCTGCTGGCCGGATGGTTCTTCCTTTGACGTCTCCCCTTCAGTAGAGCCAGGTTTTTTTTCTGCCGGTATTCTGAACGGTGAACCGGAGAAAAATGTTAAAAAAGGAATGCCTGCAAAGATGCCTTTAATTATATTTCGTCTCTTTGTTCCCCCTGCAGGCAATTTCTCTTTCATGTTTTTGTTTTTAAAGGTTTTCATTTTGATGCGCTCTCAAGGCGCTTTAGAATTGAAAAGATAAATGCGGCAGAAGCAAGACAGCATACTATAAATACCAGCCACAGTTGCCATAGCTCAACTCTGTCCCAGAGAAGCGTACCAACAAAGAGAAGTTTGTTTCCGACAGCTGTAGCAAGAAGCCATCCGCCCTGCATGAGACCCTGAAATCTCGAGGGAGCAACTTTTGATACAAATGAAAGCCCCATCGGACTCAGAAATAATTCAGCAATGGTAAGAATAAGATAACTACTTATAAGCCAGTAAGGCGATACCCTGTCACTGTCGGGAAGGGGAGTGCCTGCAAGAAGTTTGGGTGAAGCAAGATTGACCGATGCAATGAGAACAACCATAAAACCTGTAGCAGCAATAATCATCCCGAAACCAATCTTTTTAGGAGTGGAAGGTTCAATGCCTTTTCTGTTAAGCCACGAAAAAATTCCCATCACAGGGAAGGTGAGAGCAACAATAAACAAAGGATTGAACGACTGGAAAATCTCCGGAGATATGGCATTGCTGGGTCCAAAACTTTTGTACTTGTAAACCGAGAGAATCAATCCTGCTGCCAGCAATACCAAGCCCGCAATCCTGGTTGTTTTACTCTGTTTCTTTAAAACAAGCATAACAATGCCTGCAATAACTGCTATCACTGCCAGTATCGAAAGAAGAGTAAAGAACAGGTTTGTGAACGGCCCTACCTGTTTAACTGTATAATCACGTGCAAATAATGTGAGGGTGAGACCGTTCTGATGGAAAGACATCCAGAAGAATATAACTACAGCAAAAACCAGAATCAATGCAACAACCCTGTCAATTTCCTCTTTCCTTGAACTCATTATTATCCATGTAACAAAAGCAGCAAAAAGACCAAAAGCAAAACCTGCCGTCCAGCCAACCTGCTTGATAAAATGCAACCCGTACGCAACACCTATCATTGCCAGTATTGCAGTTAACAGAGGAATAAGTCTGAATTCTATTTTTTCTGACTGAGCTGTTGAAACCTTTTCTTTCTTCGGCAGGTACCTGTTAAAAATCACATAAACAAGCAACGAAATTATCATTGCTGCTGCAGCAATGCCGAAAGCATAATTGTATCCTTTTGAGAAGACATCAAGATATTGTCTGGCAAAAGCTGCGAGGTCATTGACTGGCCCTGTAAGATTTACATTATTGGCAAGCTGCTGAAAAACAGATGTATCGGTGAGTGTTCCGTTAAGATATTGATGACACAATGATGGCAGACTTCCGTCATGGGCAAAACCGTTGTGCCTCAGCCACCAATTTCTCATAGCTGTCGCTGCAAACGGGGCAAAAAATGCACCTATGTTTATACCCATGTAAAAAATCATGTAAGCGTTGTCACGGTATTTTGAATAGGTCGGATTATCATACATCTGTCCGACAACTGCCTGAAGGTTGCCCTTAAAGAGACCATTACCAAAAGCAATTGTAAACAAACCGATTATCGTAATTGTAAGCGTCATGCCGGGTATAGCCATTATTAAATAACCGGCAAACATTATAACGATACCGATTAAGATAACAGTCTTGTACTTTTTGGTAGCATCTGCCAGAACACCACCAACCAGGGCAAGAGCATATATGCTAAAATAAAACCAACTGTAAATGTCACCTGCTTTTTCTGCTGCCAGACCAAATTTGGCCTGAAGAAACAAAACCAGAATAGCCATCATGGTATAGAAACCAAACCTTTCGCCCATATTGGCAAAAAATGCCACAAGCAGACCTTTCGGATGATTTTTAAGCATAAACTTTATTTAATTGGTTCAACAATCGAGATTTCCTGTAATGGCAAATATATACAATAATTAATCAAATTTATATAATGACGATTACTGAAAATACATAACGTGTAGTGTAGTTACTTATACTTACACAGGGTAGATTGTCTTAGAAAATTATGCCCGGTTTGCTTGCATTGATTAAATTTGAAGTATCATTGAATAAAATCAGGTATGAAAATATTTACAGGAGCACAGGTAAAGGAGATTGATAATTATACCATTGAAAATGAGCCCATTCTCTCCATTGACCTGATGGAAAGGGCGGCTGGCAAGCTATTTTCATGGATAACAAAACATTTTGGAAGAGCTTACAGGTTTGTCATTGTTGCCGGGCCAGGAAACAATGGCGGGGATGGACTTGCTCTTGCACGGATGCTTTCAGCAGCGGGATACAATGCAGAAGTTTATTATGTGAGTTTTACCGAAAATGTTTCAGACGACTGGAAAATTAACCGCAAAAGGCTAGAAGACATAAAAAGTGTACCTTTCCATACAATTACTTCACAGGAACAATTGCCTTTTTTTGACAGGGAAGATATTATAATTGATGCAATTTTTGGTTCCGGATTAAACCGCAAGGTTAGTGGTTTGCCTGCAGAAATAATTAAAAAGATAAATATCTCATCTTCGATAAAAATTTCAATAGATGTGCCTTCTGGTCTTTTTACAGAAGATAACACCGGTAACGACCCTGAATCAATAATAAGAGCTGATTATACCCTTACTTTCCAGTATCCGAAACTGGCTTTTATGTTTGCTGATAATTATAGATATACCGGCGAATGGCAGATACTGGATATCGGACTTCATCCCGTCGCAATAAAAAATATTCAGACACCATATTATTATATTGAAGGATCCAATGTTGCGGAGTTGCTTAAAAAGAGAAAAAGATTTGACCATAAGGGCTGTTATGGTCATGGATTGCTTATTGCCGGATCGGGTGATAAAACCGGGGCTGCAATTCTTGCAGCCAGGGGAGCACTTAGGGCAGGCATTGGACTAATAACATGCCATATTCCTGCAAAACGGGTAAATGCATTGATTTCAGCTTTACCAGAAGCTATGGTTCAGTGCGATACAAATGAAGTCATGATCACATCAGTCAGTAATTTTAATGATTATACTGCAGTGGGTGTGGGGCCGGGAATTGGAACCAGCCCTGAAACAGCAGCTATGTTACACGCCTTGCTTGAGAAATGTACACGACCATTAGTTATCGATGCCGATGCTATAAATATTATTGCAGGTTTTAATGAATACAAATGGAGAATTCCTGAAAATTCAATCCTGACACCTCATCCGCGTGAGTTTGAACGACTTGCCGGTAAGTCAGAAAACGGATATCAGCGCATGAAAAAGCAGATAAAATTTTCGGAAAAAAATAATTGCATTGTTGTACTTAAAGGCGCATATACTTCGATTTCAATGCCCGATGGAAGGGTCTTTTTCAACAGCACAGGTAACCCGGGAATGGCCACTGCAGGAAGCGGTGATGTATTGACAGGAGTTATCCTTTCATTGCTTGCTCAGGGCTATCAGCCTTGCGATGCAGCTATAACAGGTGTTTATCTTCATGGTCTGGCAGGAGATATCACGGCAGAAAAGAAAGGAATGGAAGCCCTTCTGGCAGGTGATATTGCCAATAGTATTGGAGATGCTTACAGGAAAATAAGGGAAGAGTTCTAATTGAAAAGATTGAATAATTTTGCAGAACAGGTTTTTGTTCATGTTTCTATAAAATGTATTATGAAGAAAATTAATATTTTAGCAGCAATTGCGATTATTTCTCTTCCGTTTTTTATGACTTCATGCTTTGTTAAGAAAGCAGTATCAGACAAACCTCAGACAGTAATAACCCCACTTGGTGATAAAATAACAGTCTTCGATGGGAGCCTGGTTTATGCTTTGCCGATGACGGTTTTTAATGTCACCGTCGAATTTGAACAGACAATTGAAAAACCCGGTCCCTATGCAAAGTTTGCTTCAGATCTTCTGGGATTAAAAGATGTCATTTCAGCTGAAAGGGAAACATGGCAGATAAAGTCCATTATTGTAGAGCAGAAAGAAGAAATTGATCCTTCGGAATATTATGTAATTGAAAGTAACACATTGATGCAGCTGAATGCTCTTTCATTGAAAAAAACAGGATTAATTCTCGACCTTAATCCTCAGGCATATGAAAGTGAGAAACGTACACTTGATTCGTCTGAAAAGGTAAACAGGTTGCTGACATATGCCGACCTTGGAGCAAATGAATATTACGTCAGCCGGAGCGACACGGCATACCGGCTTGTCAAACTTGATACTGCATTCATCAGGATACCTTATCTTGTTGAACGCAAGAAGCCACTGTCGCTGGAACAACTGGCAGAGCGTGCCGCAAAAACCCTTCTGGAACTGAGAGAAGGAAAACATCTTATTCTTACCGGTGAAGCCAATGTTTTTCCGCAGAGCGATGCGGCGATTGATGAGATTAATAAGATGGAAAAAGAGTTGATGGCACTTTTCGCAGGCAAAACGGCAACTGTAAAAAAGATAATGAAGTATATTTACATCCCCCAAAAAGACAATAATGGCAAACCACAAGAACTATTCAGATTTTCAGTGCTATCAGGCCCTTCAGCTCCGGGGTCAGGAACAGGGAGCGCAGTCACAGCAGAAGCTGAACCTGTTGGTAAATTTAAAGATATTACATATATAACAAGACCAACATCAAAAGAAACTGAAGGCTTAAAAGCATTCGACAGACTCTATTACCGGATCCCGGAAGTGGTAACTCTGAGAATCCGGTATCAAAACGAAACACTCTATGAAGGAAGGCAACTGGTTTATCAGCTTGGAGACCTTGTCCAGCTTCCCGCTAATTATATAATTGGTAAATAATTATTCTACTTTTCCTTTGAAGTTTTTCTCGTATTCCTGAAAGTTTGTCTTTTCATAAGCCTTTTCGGCTATGAAACTCAAAAGAATTTCCATCTGTTTTGCATCTCTGTACCCGGGCACATTTGTAATCAACTGAAGTTTTTCATTGAAAAAAACGATGTTTGGATACGATAGTTCCCCTCTCAAGAGTGCTACTGCCAACTGATGTGCTTTCCCGTACTTGCCGTCGTTAATGAAATTCATGCCCAGAAAAGTAACCGGTTCTTTGCCTTCTGCATTAAACTTTACGGGATAAAATTTTGTATTCAGCATCTCTGCTATAACAGGATTGGAAAAGGTCTCCTGGTCCAACTTCTTGCACCATCCGCACCAGTCAGTATAAGTATCGATAATTAAAGGACGGGGATTAGCTCTGGCAAGTTTTTCAGCTTCCTGAATAGAATACCATTTAACGGTTTTGTTCTGGCCAAAAGAAAATATTGATAACAAAATAAAGAAAGAAGATAAACCGATAACTCTTCTCATGTTCTTAAATCCTTTCATGCTCATAATTTATGCAAATTAACTAAAAATTTTAATAAACCTCAACCTTTAATGTGGTGTAATATAAACAGCTGTAAACTTAAAAAGTTGAAAATTGTTATTAAAAAAACAGCAGAAAACAAAATATATTGATACATTTAGCCTCCTGAAATTAAAGCAGAATTTAAAATATGGAAAAACTGAGAAAATCTCTTCGTGAATCAAAGACTGCGAGATGGATAGCTCTTGCAGTAATCTCATTTACAATGCTATGCGGTTATTATCTCACTGATGTTATGGCATCTCTGAAACCGCTTCTTGAAAAGGAACTCCTATGGAACAGTGCAGAATATGGCATATTTACCAGTGCATACGGGTGGTTCAATGTGTTCCTTTTTATGCTGATTATTGGTGGAATTATACTTGACAAGTTAGGTGTAAGATTTACCGGTAGACTCGCCACAGTGATTATGGTTATTGGTACGGCAATAAAGTACTGGGCAATTTCTACACATTCACTTGATGGTCATACATTGTTCGGCATGAAGCTTCAGGTAATGGTTGCAGGTTTCGGTTACGCCGTTTTCGGTGTCGGTGTTGAAGTGGCTGGAATAACAGTATCAAGAATTATTGTCAAGTGGTTCAAAGGTAAGGAAATGGCACTGGCAATGGGACTTGAAATGGCAACTGCCAGAATAGGAACTGGACTGGCGATTGCAACGTCAGCACCAATAGCCGTTGCCCTTCACGGAGTCTCAAAACCTGTTCTTCTGGCCCTGATTCTGTTGTGTATTGGCATGATAGCATTCTTTCTATATACAATAATGGATAAAAAACTCGACGAAGAAATTGCTGCCGAAGCATCAGAATCGGGAATATCCTCAGAAGAAGAAGCATTCAGAATAAAGGATATCCTCTACATACTTAAAAACAGGGGATGGTGGTACATTGCAATTCTGTGCGTCCTTTTCTATTCTGCAGTTTTTCCGTTTCTTAAATATGCTACCGACCTTATGGTAAATAAATTCAATGTTGATGCAAAGGTGGCAGGACTTATCCCGATGTTGTTACCTTTCGGAACAATCATTCTCACACCGTTTTTTGGAAATCTCTATGACCGTAAGGGCAAAGGAGCATCAATAATGATACTGGGGGCAATACTTCTGATATTTGTGCATGCAATGTTCTCAATACCTTTTTTAAATATGACACCAGTTGCAATAGTACTTATAATAATTCTTGGAATAGGATTTTCGCTGGTACCATCTGCCATGTGGCCCTCAGTACCAAAGATTATTCCCGAAAAACAGCTGGGAACTGCATATGCTCTTATATTCTGGGTTCAGAACTGGGGGCTTATGGGAGTGCCTGCCCTTATTGGCTGGGTTCTTAACAGATTCTGTATTTCAGGAACCAGAGTAGTTGAAGGGGTGGAGGTTTCCAGCTACAATTACACCCTGCCCATGCTTATCTTTACATCCCTTGGAATTCTTGCCCTACTGTTCGCATTTCTGCTCAGAATTGAAGACAAAAAGAAAGGTTACGGACTTGAATTGCCAAACATTAAGAAATAAATAATTCCGGGACAGAAAAAGTTAAACCCCCGGATAATATTTTCCGGGGTTTAACTTTCATAATGTTTTTATTTCTTATTAAGCCATTTTTATAAGTATTGCCTTCAGGATGTCAGTAACATCCTCTTCTTCATCTACACACCTTTCGAGCATCTCGAGTATTTTATTATTTTTCAGCAATTCTTTAGGATCCTCTTCTTTTTCAAAAAGTGTCAGTACGCCTTCAAAATAGAATTCATCGGCGGCATGCTCAATGTCCTTCACCCTGTTGCATGCTTCCATTATTTTTTTTCTGTTCTCTCCGGCATTTTTTAAACAATGAATGGCTTTCTGCATTTCAATTGCAGCATCATAAATCAGATTGGCAATTTCCGAATATACCGAAATCAGTCTCTTTGGCTTATACAGGCAGATACGCCGGCTTATTCCGTTAATTGAATCCAGAACATTGTCAAGATTTGTAGTAAGTTCATGAATATCTTCCCTGTCGAAAGGAGTTATGAACGATTTATTAAGCTGGTCATATGTATGGTTAGTAATTTCATCACCAATATGCTCGTAATCCTTGATTTCTTTGTTAATTTTCTCAATTTCATTAAAATCTGTTGTCTGCATCATTTTTTTCAATAGTTCTGCTGCTTTGACGAGATTGTCAGATGCTTCTTCAAAAAGAGGGAAGAAGGAATGATCTTTTGGAACGAACAGTTTGAGAAATTTGTCAATATTCATATCGGTTCATTTAAATTGATGTAAATTTAAAGTATCCAGTTGAAGAAATAGTACATCAGTCCTCCGATTACCGCAGAAACAGGTATAGTAAGAATCCATGCCCAGAATATCTTTCTTGTGACACCCCATTTAACTGCTGAGGCTCCTTTTCTGGCACCAACTCCAATTATTGAACCTGTAATTGTGTGTGTTGTGCTTACCGGAATACCGAAATGAGTTACACCGAAAAGTGTTATTGCACCGGCTGTTTCAGCGCAGAAACCTTCAAATGGTTTGAGCTTTGTAATTCTCTGTCCCATAGTCTTTACGATACGCCAACCTCCGAAAAGGGTTCCGAGCGAAATAGCGGCCTGGCATGATAACACAATCCATAATGCAATTTTATCATCTTTAGTTGCAAGACCTGATACAATCAATGCCGCCCATATTATACCCATCGATTTCTGCGCATCATTACCGCCATGACCCAGACTGAATGCTGCTGCCGAAAGCAACTGAAGCCTCCTGAAATGTTTATCAACGGTAAATGGTGTATGTTTTTTTGCAATGTTTATCACAATGGCCGAAATAATGAATGATATTGCCATTCCCAGAAAAGGAGCTATAACTATAAAAGCAACAATCTTAATCACTCCCGATATTACCACTGACCTCACACCAGAACTCACAATGGCTGAGCCAACCAGTCCGCCTACCAGGGTATGCGAGGAACTCGACGGTAAACCCAACCACCAGGTTATAAGATTCCACGTTATAGCAGCTACCAGTGCTGCAGCTATCACAGTAAGATTAATAATATCCGGATCAATAACTCCTTTTCCTATTGTAGTTGCCACCCTTAAAGGGAATACGGTGAATGCAATAAAATTGAAAAAAGCTGCCATAGCCACCGCAGCAAACGGAGACAGTACCTTTGTTGATACAACTGTTGCAATGGAATTTGCAGAGTCGTGAAACCCGTTAATAAAATCGAATAACAGTACAAGGGCAATGACAATGTATAGAAAAAGCATCTGAAAAAATAATAAATAACTACACTATCCTGAAACCCACAATAAAAAAGAAGATTTCAGGTGCGACCGCAAAAATAGAAAAAAATCTATAACAAATCGGGAATTTTTATCAGGTAATGGGTAAAAAATATAATTGGAAAATCAAATCCAGAATTACATAACTTTCAAATCAAGAACTTTTTCTTCCTCTGCAAGAATGAAATCACGATGTGACTTTAAAAGATTTATAGCATATAGCACAAGATTTTTGCTTTCAGAGAGCAAATTCAGGTATAACATGGCATTTCTTGTTCCTATAATTTCATCCTTTATAAGTTTTAGCTGTCTTTTTTTAATTTTTGCTATAAGATCCAGAATTGCCCTCTGATGCAGGATTAATTTATTAATATCCTTGAAATTCTGCTTTCTGAAAGTTGTAACTATATCGTTTAGAAGCGAATTAATTTCTTCGTTCAAAAGGTGAAGATCCTTTACCTGTTCTTTTATAAGAGGAGGGTGATTGTTGTCAATATGTTCATATATCGGCTGGGATATATAAGTAAGGCAGTGGGCAATTTCCCTGAGATAATCAAGCGTTTGTACATAATATTGTCCGGCTTCGAGGGAATTTTCTTCAAGTTTTCGCAGTACCTGGTAAGCATTGTTCTTCAGGCTTTTTACCTGATGATTGAGTTCCTGTATACTTTTAAGAGTTTTTTTCATTTTCTTCCTGTCTTCCCTGGCAAGGTTGAGTATTGACGAAAAATATAGTTTTGCAACATGCTCCGTAATTTCACTTATGGTTGAACTGCATTTTCTGATAATACTTTCACCTTTTATTTCTGCCTGTTCCTCAAAATCATCTTTTTTATGAACTTGGGCAAATATCTTCTTATGGAGCAAATTTGTCCTTATAAGGAAGTAAGCTGCTGCAGCAAGAGCTAAAATTATTGCGGTAATTCCTCCCCAGTGCAGGAAAAGAGCTATCAGTAAGGATGCTGTAAAAGCAGCAACGGCTGTGAAGAACCAGCCACTGATTACAGAAAGAACTCCAGTAATACGGTAGACAGCACTTTCTCTTCCCCATGCTCTATCGGCAAGAGAGGTGCCCATTGCTACCATGAAAGTAACATAAGTTGTTGAAAGAGGAAGCTTAAGTGATGTTCCTGTTGCAATTAATATGCTGGCAACAAACATGTTTACTGAAGCCCTTAACAGGTCAAATGATGAAGCTTCTTTCTGTGATCTATTTTTCTTTTTTACGGTATTGTAATCGAACCTGTTCTCTACGAATAAGATTAATTTTTTTGGAAGAATACGTCTGATGGTTCGTGTAAGATTAACTGAACCTCTTACAAGCGACCTTGATATAAAAGATGAAGAAAATCTCTCATAACCTTCTCCTTGCCTTGCCAGAGTGATCTCTGTCTGGGATACAGTTCTAGCTTTTTTTGAGGTAAAAAGAGTTATAACCATTATCGTCCCGGCTATGATTAAAAATAATGTTGGGGTTCTCACAGGTTGAGAAAGGGACTCCATCATATTGCAACCGATGCCCCGAGCAATTCAAAAATAACTGATACTGTTGTGGATGTTGGAAAACCGAAGGTGTTGAAGGTGTCAAGCAGTATAACATCAGTTATCATTACTGCCAGAAATATTATCATTACCTCTGAAAAGCTGAACTTTGCCGGATGGAATATCCCCGACCTTGCAATTTCCATCATTCCGCTCGAAAATGTTGCTCCGACAAGTACTCCCAGACACGCAACAGTAAGTATTACCCTAAGAGAAGCAACCCTGGAACCAACCGCAGAATTTATGAAATTTGCAGCATCATTTGATATCCCGACAATTAAATCGGAAACGGCAAGAATTAAAAGTACTGTAACAATTACAAGATATATATTCACTTGTAAAATAGATTAATACTTCCGTAAAAATAATAAAAAACAAATGTACTTAATAAAAATATTATTGAATCACAATATATTACATGCAAACGAAAATAGTTTTTCATTAATTCCAAAAGTAAAGTATTTCTAAAATTCTCAAGTCATTAAAATTGTTAAGATTTTGTTACAAAAAAGAGTGATAAAAAATTTACTCATATTAAATATTATTCTGGCTCTAATGGAAAGCCTTATAAAACAATTTTATAGTATTATGATTTTTTGATAATTTGTCTTTCGGGCAATTTTTATATATTTAACCACACTTAATATTTATCTTTGAAAAAACTAATAATTGATATTATGGCCAGCATTAAAGATCTAAATCCGAAGGAGGTATGGAAATATTTTCATGACATTACACAAATTCCACATCCTTCAAAGAATGAAAAGAAACTTGTTGAATATATAGTAAAATTTGGCAAGGAACATAACCTGGAAACAATAATTGACAGAGCCGGTAATGTCATAATCCGTAAGCCTGCAACACCAGGTATGGAGAACAGGAAAGGAGTAATACTCCAGACCCATCTCGACATGGTGCCTCAGAAAAACAGCGATAAAGTACATGATTTTCTGAAGGACCCGATTGAAACTGTTGTTGACGGAGAGTGGGTGAGGGCAAATGGAACCACACTTGGCTCTGACAATGGAATAGGAGTTGCTTCTGTTCTGGCAATCCTGGCATCAAAATCGTTGGCTCACGGACCTCTTGAGGCACTTTTTACTGTTGACGAAGAAACAGGAATGACAGGTGCTAACGGACTTGAACCGGGTTTGCTTAAAGGAGAAATTCTGCTTAATCTCGATTCGGAAATCGAAGGTGAATTTTGTGTTGGCTGCGCTGGCGGCGTAAACGTGAATGCTAAAAAGAATTACAACGAAGAAAAGTCGCCTTCGGGAATGGTAGCATACAAGGTGATGGTTAAAGGCCTTAAGGGAGGGCATTCGGGAGTTGATATTGCACTTGGCCGCGCAAATTCAATTAAGCTTCTTTTCCGGTTCCTTATGCAGGCCGAGGCAGATTTTAATATCAGAATTGCTATGGCAGAGGGAGGCGACCTCAGAAACGCTATACCACGCGAAGCATGGGCAATTGTACTCGTTCCTGAACTTAAGAAATATGAATTTGAAGCTTTCGTAAGGAATTACGAATCAGTTTACAGGGCTGAATTTGCAGAAACTGAACCAGACCTCTCATTTAACTGTGAAAATGTTGCAGTTCCTGAAAGAGTAATCAGTAAAGATGAACAATATAAAATAATCAGAGCTGTTTATGTATGCCCAAATGGCGTAATACGTATGAGCCAGTCGATGAAAGGTCTTGTCGAGACCTCAAATAACCTTGCAATAGTCCGTTGCAAGGAGGGTAAGTTCGAAGCATATAACCTTACAAGAAGTTCTGTTGATACTGCCAAAGAATCAACAGCATGGCGTGTGGCAGCTGCATTTCAGCTAATTGATGCCAGTGTAGTACTCGAGGGCTCATATCCGGGATGGAAACCTAATATGAAATCACCGATCCTGAAAACAATGGTTAATCTATATAAGTCAAAATTCAATGAAGAACCAGAAGTAAAAGCAATTCATGCCGGACTCGAATGTGGAATTATAGGTGGAGTGTATCCGGGCCTTGATATGATTTCACTTGGACCAACAATAAAATTTCCTCATTCTCCCGATGAAAAAGTGCACATTCCTTCAGTTCAGAAATTCTTTGATTTTCTGTGCGAAACACTCAGGGAGATACCTGCCAAATAAGAATTTAAAGAAAATAAATCTGAGAATTTTAAAGCAGAAGCCTGAAAAATTCAGGCTTCTACTTTTATTTCAACCAGTATGTCATCTTTAACAACATTGGTATTTGGACGGGCGCTTACTTTGATTACGGTACCACTTACTGGTGACTGGATTTCGTTCTGCATCTTCATTGCCTCCAGAACTGCTACAGGCTCTCCGGTGAGCACCTGGCTACCCTCCCTTACCAGCACATCAACAATCTTGCCCGGCATTGGAGCCTTTATGAACTCTTTTTCTTTCTTACCCTTCTGCTTGCTCAGTACCTTAAGTCGTTTATAGCCAAATGGAGTTTCAATTGTAAAAGTGTAACTGATATCATTAAACAGAATCTCGTATTTATTCTGCCTCGACCTTACAACTTCTACAGGATATTTTCTGTTTTTCCATAATATGTATGTGCCGAACTTTTCATCATGCTTCAGTTTTATTTCATATTTACGCTTGCCTATTTTTATGACGTTTTTTAGGGGAAGCGAAAAAACATACTTGCTGTTCTGTGATGAAATGGCGTAAAGTTTGTTGATTTTCGGTTTACCGGTTGTCATAATCTTCAAAATTAGAACTGACTTAGCCTTTTATTAAGAAGCCAGGGATTTATTTCCCGGCTTTCACTGAAATCAAGTTTTATACTGTCTTCACTCAGATTTTCTTCTATAAACAATTTGGTAGCAAGCCATGCTGCTATCATTTCCTCATATTCACTATTATAGTAATATTGGTTCAGCTCATCTATAAAGGAGGTTGTGAAACTGCCATCTATGAATTTCGGATGCCTTACCAGCATTCTGAAGAAGGGAAGTGTTGTCTTGACCCCTTTTATCCAGACTTTATCAAGAGCAAGTTTACATTTTTTGAGCGCATCCCTGCGGTCATGCCCCTTAACAATAAGCTTTGCAATCATTGAGTCATAACTCGGTACAATTACCGAACCTTCTGTAACTCCCGTATCGACTCTAATATAATCTTCGTCGGGCAGACTTAATTTTTCTATTTTACCGGGATCCGGGGCAAAACCTGCCTGAACATCTTCAGCATTTATCCTGCATTCTATGGCCCAGCCATTGATTTTAACGTCGCTCTGTTTAATTTTCAACTCTTCGCCAGCCGCAATCCTTATCTGCTGCTCTATAAGGTCAATTCCTGTAATTTCTTCTGTTACCGGATGTTCAACCTGTATTCTGGTATTCATCTCCATGAAATAGAAATTCCTGTCTGAATCGAGCAGAAATTCAACTGTGCCTGCCGAGTAATACCCGGCAGCACTTGCAAGCTTTACTGCCATCATCCCCATTTCTTCCCTGAGCTTTTCGTCTAATGCACATGATGGGGCTTCCTCAAGAAGCTTCTGATGCTTTCGTTGAATAGAACACTCCCTTTCACCAAGATGGATTATATTTCCTTTTTTATCACCAAGTATCTGAAATTCAATGTGTTTAGGATTTTCTATATACTTTTCGATGAAGACAGAAGGGTCGTTGAATGCTTTTTCAGCCTCCCGGCTCGCTATGATGAACAATTTTTCCATGTCCTCGGGGTTCCTCACAATTCTCATTCCCCTTCCACCACCTCCTGATGCTGCTTTAATAATAACCGGATAACCTATTTTTTCGGCAATTTTTACAGCTTCTTCCTCATTGGCTATATTATCCTGGCTGCCCATAGCCATCGGTATTTTATTGGCAAGAGCTATTTTACGAGCAATTGTCTTATTTCCAATTTTATATATAGAGTCAGGAGAAGGACCTATAAATATTATGCCGTTATCCAGACATTTATCTGCGAAGTATGCATTCTCTGCAAGAAATCCGTAACCTGGATGAATGGCATCTGCATCTGTCTTCTTTGCTATTTCAATTATTCTATCAATGTTGAGAAAAACAGGTATCTCCGATTCATCTTCAGTATTATCGTAAACAATATCTGCATATGAGAGGTACATAGCCGAAGGTTCGACAGCGGTTTTAATTGCAATTGTTTTGATGCCCATTTTCCTTGCAGTCTTCATTATCCTGACCGCTATCTCGCCCCTGTTTGCTATGAGAATTCTCTTTATTTTCTTCATATTTTAACTTAATCTTTTTGTTATACAGAGAGCATAGCTTGCCGTCGATATATTTATTGTTTATTACTTAAAAAACAATTTTATATTTCAGCCATTGATTCCATCTGACCTTTGTCTCTTGCCTTTCTCCTTTTGCCTTTATAATGGCATATTGCCATGTTTTCTGGAGGGCACCTTAACCCATTTATTCCTTAGAGCTTCGAATGCTGATATTATCTTTTTTCTTGTCACAGCCGGGTCAATTACCTCATCAATATATCCAAGCTCATCGGCAATGAAAGGATTTGCCACTCTGTCGCGGTATTTCTTAACCAGTTCCTTTTTCAGTTCAGCCGGGTTCTCTGCTTCAGCAAGCTCCTTGCGATACAATATTGCAACTGCACCGTCGGGGCCCATCACTGCTATTTCTGCTGTAGGCCATGCGAAACTGAAATCACCTCCGAGAGTCTTGCTATTCATAACAATGAAGGCCCCACCATAAGCTTTTCTCAATATAACAGTTATTTTTGGAACAGTTGCTTCACTGTAGGCATAGAGCATCTTGGCACCGTGACGTATAATTCCGTTGTGTTCCTGATCGAGTCCGGGAAGAAAGCCCGGAACATCGGCAAAAGTCAGAATAGGTATGTTGAATGCGTCGCAGAATCTTATAAATCGCGCTCCTTTAACTGATGAGTTAATATCAAGAACTCCAGCTAGCACTTTGGGCTGGTTCGCTACAATACCGATTGTTTTGCCCTGTAACCTTGCGAAGCCGGTAACCAGACTCGGTGCAAAGAGCTCTGCAGTCTCAAAGAAACTGTTACGGTCAACTACCAGATTGATAACATCTCTTACATCGTAGGCTTTATTGGGGTCGTCAGGAACAATATCCCGAAGCTTTTCATTGATATCAGGTGTTGAATTGTCGTATGGAATAGCTGGTGGGTTCTCCATGTTATTTGAAGGCAGGTATGCGAGGAATTTCTTAAGTGCCATTATTGTGTTTTCCTCGTCTTCATAAATCATATGTGCCACCCCACTTTTTCTTACGTGTACTTCTGGACCACCAAGCTCCTCAAATGTAACATCTTCATTGAGAACTTCTTTAACTACGTTTGGTCCTGTAACGAACATAAAACTAGTGTGGTTAACCATAAATACAAAATCTGTCAGGGCAGGTGAGTAGACCGCACCTCCTGCACATGGACCCATAATAACCGATATCTGAGGAATTATGCCGGATGATTGTATGATATTATGGAAAATTGCACCGTATCCGCTGAGGCTTGCCACGCCTTCCTGTATCCTGGCACCGCCCGAGTCAAGCAGTCCAATGATCGGTGCGCCCATCTTGAGAGCCATCTCCTGTATTTTGGCAATCTTTTTTGAATGAACAAGTCCAAGAGAACCTCCCATGATGGTGAAATCCTGTGCATAGGCAAAAACAAGTCGTCCATTGATTTTTCCATGACCAACAATAACGCCGTCGCCATAAAACTTTTCTACTTTCCCAAATTCCACATTCTGCACAGCTGGGGTCACAAATGCGTCTATCTCTTCAAAGGTGCCTTCGTCAAAAAGTAGATTAATCCTTTCCCATGCGGTCAGTTTACCTTTTGAATGCTGCTTTTCGGCCTGCTTCGGACCGTATTGTTTTTTAAGTGCTTCCTGCCTTTCAAGGAACGCTTTGAAATTCTTTCCTGAAATATCCATATCCGGTTTTTTGTTTAGTTATTAAAGCCGGAGTTTTACAGTATTAAAAAAATACAAATAACCCTCTCTACCCCGGTTTATACCGGAGCCAAAAATAGTGAATCTGCCATGAATTACAAATAGATTTTCGACCGCTGTTAATATTAATATAGTATTAAAATGAATACCAGTTAATTAACGAGCAAAAAATTTCGAACATTAATCAATTAGCGTTTAAAAAGTCTTTCTTCAATAATAGAGCAAATTATGTGAAAAATTAGAATGTGACACTCCTGAATTCTGGGTGTTATATCAGAAGGGGCTTTTATTAGCAAATCACAGTAATCCATCATTTGTCCGCCGGTTTTTCCTGTTATGCCAATAACAGTTATCTTCTTTTTATGTGCAGCTTCCGCTGCTTTAAGAATATTAACTGACCGCCCCGAAGTAGATAAAAGAATCAGGACATCGCCTTCATTCCCTATACTTTCTACCTGTCGTGAAAAAACTATATCGAAGCTATAGTCATTTGATATGGCTGTTATTACAGAGGTGTCGGTTGTTAATGCCACAGCTGCCAGACCAGACCTGTTGAACATAAACCTGTTGACAAGCTCACCGGCAATATGTTGAGCGTCAGCTGCGCTACCGCCATTCCCGGCAATCATTATCTTCCTTCCATTTTTAAGGGCATAGATACAAATATCAGCGGCTTTAATTATAGAGTCCAGAATGGCTTCATCACCAAGCATTGCCTGCTTGGTATTTATCGAATCTATAATATGTTTCTTAATATCTTCTTTCATTGTCTGTTTTTAATTTAGGTAATTCCTGATTTTTCCTGCTAATTACATCCCCCTAACCCCCTTAAAAGGAGAAAATTTATCATCCCATGCCCTGCACCTTAGCCCTCCCGCTACACGGGACTCCGTTTCGCTTCGTGTGTTCTGCGCCCTGAACTCTCCCGCTATGCGGGACTCAACTTCGCTTTGTGCGCCCTGAGCCATATCAGGTGGGTTTAAATAACCCCTCCTCAACCGAACCTATAAGCCCTGCCTTTAGAACAACTTCACTTACTCTGTTAAGGCTAGTCACCATCTCATCTGTAAGTACAGGGTAATGTTTTATTTTTTCAAGTTTATCGCCTATAAATTCAAGATCATCATCAGTCGTTTCCCATTGCCTGTTGTCAAACATCGAGAGATCCAATGGTCTTGAGTATGACCTGAGTGTTTTTTCACCCTTTGTGTTATAGAAAAAATCAAAGTATGACATAATCAGCTCTCTTACAGAGCGGTAAACAGGTTCCCTGAACCTTAAGACGGTAAAATTCGATTTTGCAACTGCACCCCAGTGACCATTTATTTTGAATACAGCAATTACATGATCATCATCATTGTATGCCTTCATATCTACAAGCAATGGTTTAAATCCTATAAACCTCAAGGCTGCAGCAGCAAATAGGGCACCTTCGAAGCAGTGTGCTTTTCTTCTTCTGATTACCCAACGTGGCGAAAGGCATTCATAATCAGGGTTATAATAAAGTGAGTCAAGAAAATCCTGTATCTTTCCCGGACTGTCAAGAGTTCTTAGAAGCGCCATTTCATCATTAGTCCATCCCATTGTTTATAATTTTATTATCTTATACCGATTACCCCATCCTTTATCTCCTCTCTGCGTTTTACACCCTGCTCTCCACGTTTTAGACTCACTCCTCATTCCTCATCCTTCACTCCTCATATCTCATCCCTGTGTTTTCATCTCACAATTTCCCTCACAATTCTCTTCATCTCATCGTACTGTCTTTCCATGCTTCGAACAAGCTGAAACTGTGCCCGGGCTCTCTGAAGGTTATGATGTTCGTGATGAATTTTGTAATATGTGTCACCATCTAAATAATCAGTTAAAAATCTTACTCCCTGAATAAATGTAATAACCAGCGGTGCAAACGCCAGATATTCAATTTCGGTTTCATTCAGGACATTCTTTATTTCAGACAGATAACCTGCTGCATAAGCTCTGAAGAGTTCAATATCCATTTCTACTCTGGAAAGATCTTTTTCATCCTCTGCTGCTTTGTTTGCAGCAGTTCTAATAGCATCGCCGAAATCGTAATGAACATGACCCGGCATCACAGTATCAAGGTCTATAATGCATAATG
>ERZ795047.233-NODE-233-length-71974-cov-191.040448_pt1 | contig 71974 bp, 64 predicted proteins | sample MGYA00375131_ERZ795047 | MGnify/ENA primary metagenome ERZ795047 (study PRJEB30176, sample SAMN05720228) | activated sludge metagenome | isolation source: Anaerobic digester | place: Japan | collected 2015-05-20 ... | reverse complement strand
GAATCGACATGCCCTCAAGTGCAGATTCGATCTTGATGTTCTTTCCCTGGGAATGCGCAGCAATCAGTCTGTCGGTATTCGCGTACATGGTTTCGAGCATTTTGTATACCAAGTCTCCGCTCAGCTTGCTGCTCACGGCGAGCATCGATTTGACTGCAACTGTGGTCACATTCTGATTTTGTCCCTGGTAGGTGCCAGCCGGGACTATTTGCAACGCATAGAAGGGATATTTTGCCATGAGTTTTGTTGCAACCTGACCATCTATAGGCACAAGGACCATCTTTTTAGAAACAGCAAGATCCTGAATGGCTGCTGTCGGAATTCCGGCTGTATTGAAAGCGGCATCGATATTGCCATCCTTCATGTTACTCGCGGATTCGCCAAAAGACAGATACTGAACCTTGATATCATTGTAGGTTAGGCCAGCAGATTCAAGAATTTGACGAGCATTGGCTTCTGTTCCAGATCCTGCAGCGCCTACGGATACTTTCTTCCCCTTCAGGTCGGTTATGGTTTTGATGCCACTGGATTCTAGAGCAACGAGCTGAATTGTTTCGTTATACAGACAGGCCATGCCGCGTAAGTCCTTATAAGCTTGATCTTTCAGCAATTCAGTACCATTGTAAGAATAGCTTGCGACATCATTCTGAGTAAAAATAACGTCAACATTGCCCCCTTTGAGCAGGTTTATGTTAGCAATAGAAGCGCCTGTTGCTTGGGCTGTTGCGTTCATCTTGGGGATATTCTTATTCCAGATGTCAGCAAGCGCACCACCGAGTGGAAAATAAGTACCCGCAGTGCCGCCAGTCGCAATTGTAATGAATTGCTGCTGAGCGAATGCGCTGGTTGCCATGAGCAAACAAATTCCGAGTACCAAGAATCTTTTCATGCTTCTTCACCTCCTGTAAAAATATTTGGCATGAAATAAAAGCTAAGATTTCTAAATTATACACTATGTTTTTCATGAATGCAAATGATAAATGGTTGTTGCTCATCCTGCTCCAATTGTATATGGTAATAATATTGGATATTTTTGGTATTGCAGCCAAGGTTGAAGGCTTTAGGGCCATTGAGCAGATATCGGAGACTACCTTTGATTTCATTTGAGAACTGGAAGCAAGGTTTTATCATAACTATTGCGGGCCAGCGGCTTCTATGGCACACCAGGAAGCGGCCGGCTATTTTTGTTCATCGATCAGGGGAAATATGGTCGGCGTGGAGAGGCGCAGGGAGCTGCATGCCATCCATGGCTTCTAAGGACAGCGCATTTTTTGCCTTTTCGGAAGGCCTTTCAATGCGAGAAGAATTTCAGCGGTATGGCGATCATGGCTCGATTTTTATGCTTGATTTTTCTTCTTTAGATTCAAAGATCGACGCTGTCAAGATTCGCTTTCTAGATATTTCGAGCGCTAAATGGAATGGGCTTGGTCCTCGACCATCTCATGACCTGAAGGGGAGCATAGAGCTAAAGCAGGGCCTTCAGACTGCCGCATTTGCAATCGACGGTAGATTTCTACTATGTGAATCGTCTGGAAAGCGTATCTTTTCGTTTATAAATGGAGCACTAGAATTGTCGCTCGAACTGCCTGCAGCAGTGTATATCGGCTATGCTAAAAACCCTATGCAAGCTTGCCAACTTTGGCATATCTGGACAATGCTATATAGCCATCCTGTCCATTGGAATGAGACATCATTGGAATTGGAGCCTCAAGAAGGCATTGGTCGCTTTAAGCCTAGAGATGCTGTTGGGTTATTGGGGTCGCTCTCTTTCTCTGGAGCAAAACCCAGCGACTTTCAAGAATTGAATTTTTCGATAGCAAAAGATGCACAAGGGTACGAAGATTGGAAAATAGCAGATTTAATGCTATGTCAGCCTGATATTGTTCTTCCTCTATTGTTTAGAAGAGAGATTCCAATGAACCTCGAGGTTGGCAGCAATAGGAAACGCGCTCAAAATCGATATGCGAAGATTCGTGCAGGCCTTTCTCAATATTGGGAATTCTGTGAGAAGCGATGGAATAATGAAGGGATACCCGCCATTTTTCATCCGTCGATTTTATTTCCAGATGATTGCGATTATGCTAAAAGCGATAACATGCTCTTTTCAGGGTCTGATCTTGTTTTTTCGCCTAATATGGCAAGCAAAGATGAATTCTGCTCGCTGATTTTGCCCGAGGGCAAATGGATACATCTATGGACATCCAGGATTTATCCTTCGGGCAAAGTTACCGTTCATGCTCCCTTTGGTACACCGGCACTTTTTTACAGACTCGAAAGCGAATATGCATGGCTTTTTGATTCGATCAGGCAGAGAGCAAGCAGATTATGAACACCATTACCGCTTATTTTGCTGCACTTTTTGGAAACTTTCTCTTGTCTCTAGGCTTTTCTCTTCAAAAGAAGCATGTACATTGGTTGTCTGCAAAGCGCCGCGGCGAGAGCATAAGGCATGGCGAGATAATAGGGTGGGTCAGCGGTTTTATTCTTATGAATGTCCAGCCAATCTTCAATTATCTTGCTTTAGAGAAATTGGCACCGAATATAGTGGCGGCATTAGGTGGCTCGAATATAATCTTTACGATTTTGCTTTCCTATTTTATGCTCGGCGAGCAAATACCTTCTCGAAAGGTTCCTTTTATTTTTCTTCTTATGGCGTCGCTTGCTTATGCAGGTCTAGTTGGGCAAGAAGCATCGCAGCAGTTCAACGCACAGGCATTCTGGGTTGCGTTTTTTATTCCTACAGCTTTTGCGATGTTAGTTCTCTTTGCAAGCAAGAGGATGTCTCCAGAAAGGATAGGTCTTTTCCTTGGAAGCGCGGCAGGAGCTCTGGGAGGGTTTATGGTTCTTGCCCTGGAAGCGCTGAGAATGAATTATGGTCTCAGCGTCTTGAATTGGTTTCTCTCGGCATATCTCTATGTATATTTATTTTGTGGAATTGCATCTTTCTTAATTAAGCAATTTGCGTTCGAGCGCGGAAAGATGACCGCGGTTGCGCCTTCGTTCTATGGTCTACTTGTGCTCTATCCTTCTATTGCAGCATATTTTGTTTCGAATGTTCCCATTCGTATCCCACAGCTCATCGCTTTTGGGGGAATAAGCGCCGCGATTGTTTTGATTTCAATATAGGCAATCTATCTGGCATGAAAAAAGACTCAGCAAAGTCACCTTTATACCTTTGTAGGCCTAAGCGATAACTAGCGATAAATTAGCACTACCGCATGTGCTTCTATCGCCTCGCCGTGGCCAGTGGCATCGAAACCCTCCTTTGTTTTTGCTTTCAAGGAGATGGACTCGATTGGAAGCTCCAGATTGCGGGAAATCGAAGTCCTGATAGCTTCTCTATATGGAGCCAGTTTGGGTTTTTCGATTATTACCGTGCAATCTATGTTGGCTAGCTGCCATCCTTCAGTCCGAATTAGCGCAAAAGCCTTTTTTGCAAGAACAGAAGAATCAGCATTTTTCCACTCGGGTTCTCCAGGAGGGAAAAGCAAGCCAATGTCTCCAATAGCTGCTGCACCAAGCATAGCATCTATAATTGCATGCCAAAGCACATCGCCATCAGAATAACCAGCTTCGCCTTTTTCGCTTTCGATTAGAACACCTGCAAGCAGTAAAGGTCTTCCGTCCACAAGAGGATGAATATCATATCCTAAGCCAATACTAAGAGGCATTTTGAAAGAGTGCGATTCCAGTGAAGATATACCTGTCACGAGATCTTCCTTAAAAGTGATTTTGCGGTTCTGGCGTTCTCCCTCAATCCATGAGACAGGACCAACATAGCGATCCCAGATCATGGCATCGTCTGTCGCTTTGAAACCTTCTCGATGTGCTAGCTCGTATGCTGCAAGAATCTCGGGGAAAGAAAAAGCCTGTGGGGTCTGAGCGCTCATTATGATCCCCCTTGCAGGATGATCATGAATAAGGTCACCTTCTACAATCTTTGGTGTTTCTGTCAGCGGCATAAGAGGCAAACAAGCTCCTCTTTCTCTAGCGCAGTTAAGGGTTTTTTCTATGAGCTTCTTAGAGATCCATGGGCGAGCCCCATCATGTATGAGAACGACTCCATCATCATGGCAATTCGCAGCAAGCTCCCTAAGACCAAATAGTACGGATTCTTGTCTGCTTTTACCACCTTCTGCAATTATAAATCCGGATTTAAGACTTGCCAAAACCGGCTTCAATTTAGATTTGGAAAAAAGCTCCTCGAACCGCGATTTTTCCCCTTTTGGGCAAGTAATAAGAATCGCATTACAATAGGGTATAAATGGCTCGATGGCTCGCTCCAAGACAGTAAGACCTTCTAGGTCTTCCAATTCCTTTTTGGAGCTACCATAACGCGAGCTCGATCCAGCAGCAGTTATAAGCCCGAAGATCGAACCATCAATGGGCAGCTTGTGAACACGGATGGTTTTTTGAACAGGTAAGCTCATTTATCTAGATTTTCGCGAATAATCGCGGCTATCTCTTCTTTGGGACGATCTAGCGCAAAGGCAATCTCGTCTTGCAGCAGATTTAACGCTGATTCATACAATTTGCGCTCAAGAATGGGCAGTTCCTTAATCTTGGAGCGCTGATAGAGTGAGCGTACGACTGCTGCAATGTCCATGATCGAACCCTTTTTCAGCAAATCGAGATTCATCTGATATCGCAGTTTCCAATCTGAAGGAATCGTGGACGCTGCTTTCGATATCGAATCGAGTGCTACCTCAGCTTCCTCCTTGGAGACAAGCGGGCGTATCCCTAGCGCTTCCACCTTATCGACAGGCACCATGACCGTCATATCCGAAAATTCGAGATAGATAATATAATAAAGAGTTTTTTGACTATTGAATGTCTTTTCTCGAATCTCCATTATGCGTCCAACACCCTGGCTTGGATAGACAACACGCTGATCCACTAGAAAAGTTGTAGTTTGATCATTAGGCATAGATTATTTATGATAGCAGAAAATCGGATGATAGTCAAAACACCCTTATTGTGCTGCTAGCTGACTATCTTTAAACAAAATTGTCGTACACTTTTGTCGTGCTTGTCGTGTGCCCCATAACGAGTCACAAGACCTTATTTCCTGAAAAAATCAATGATCGGTTCAATCCAGCCCAACAACCACGCTGCTATCGCGAGAATGATGAGCAGAATCAGTAGATAGAGTACCCAAGGTTTTCTCTTGGGAGCATAGGGATCATTGAGTGTTCTCACCGAATTAGATGGAAGAGTAGCCAGATGGCTCAAAGAACTGCCGAATATAATATTCAAAAGCAGATGTCCATTAACAGCCCAACCTTCTGCATTCAATATGGGACTTAGATCTCTTTTTCTCAGCTTGATTGCAGCTAGGATCATCGATGGGCCAGAAATAAGAAGGAAAACCAAAGCGATTCCTAGCGGCATCCATACGCCTAAGCCTATGAACAGACTCAAGATGCTAGTAATCATCGCACCGATGCTGCCCAAGGCGACGCCAATGGCAGCGACTGTCCCTACATCTATTTTCTTGGCCACTGCTTGACTATTTACCTGAGGACCTTCAATAGGTGCCTCCAAGGTTTTTTCTGCGGCGCTTTTCATTTGATTTTGTCGTTCTGATTCGGTGGTACTTGCTCTTTTGACAATAAGGCTTTCTATAGTGCGCGCGAGCCATCTATAAGGGCTAAAAAAAGCTTCGCGAATGCTGATAGGTTGAATCAATACTCTCGTAATCGTCGCATTCCAATTTGCGCCTTCATCATCAATGTATATACCATTTCGGCCAATATAAATGCCATCAGCTTCGCCCGCAGTGATGCCGGCTATAATCGTCCTTTTCTCTCCTGAAGTCCGGAAAATATCACAATAGACCAAATACATATTAGAAAGGCTGACTAGCGAAGGATGCGCATTTGGATTGTTCACATCTAGACAGAGTTCGAACTCACGGCCATCTAGGAATAGTCTACCGCTCTGAAAGATGCTCTTACGAGTTGCATAGAAATCGTCCATGGTAACAAAATTGCGAAGAATCTTCAGAAAATCTCGTTTGATGATAAGAAGATCACGAAGTTGTCGGAGTGCTTCTGCTCGCGGAGCTTCTTGCAGATCCTTCTCTATGAGCAATAGCAATTTATTCAAGCTACTGTCTTGAATCATCTCTTTAAGGCGAACAGGTGGAATCGATTGCGCTCGACCTACAGGCTTTGCGGCAAGCCAGGTTTCATACTTTTCCATGTCATCTACAATTCGTTTCCAGCTTTCTCTTTCGAGTTTTGAGTCTAGCTCATAAGCCGCGCTTGCTATTCCGAAAAACGCTCTTGCTTGTGGCTCGTAGAAAGGATTGAATGGTCCATGGATATCCAGAAATCCATCAATTTGGGGAATCGATAGCGGCAGGATCCTAAGGGCTTCTCTATTGTTTTCAGGCGCACTGCTTAGAGCCTCTGTGATTTTGACCATAAGAGCATTGAGAGCATCGGGTTTTCCTGTAAGGCCGAGAAGCGCACATTTTTGAAAATAATCGTCGACAATTGTTGCAACCGATTTATAAGCTGCAAGAGCTGTATCGAGATCTGTAAAGGGGAGCTCTTTTTTCAGAGCTTCGCCTATTTCAATCCATGAAAGAAAATCTTGAGCCTCTTTCTTAAAAGCCTCAATTGAGGCCAAATCCACTCCCATGTTTCCGGAACTGTCCTGAGTGCAATAGCCTCCTGCAATTAGCGCAGCAATATATTCTTTTACTTCTGGTTCATCAGTTGATTCTATAACTATGACACCATCGCCATTCCATAGCTGCGTATTGAAAAGCTCTATTGCCTTGTTGACAATGTCGAGATCGATCTCATCGATATTGGAGCCTGCAATTTGTGCTGCAATTTTGCACGCATTATTAAGTGATTTATCCTTGATAAATTCTTGTTTTATTGATGCGTTTTCGCTAAAGAGCACATCCAAGCTTGTAAAAGCAGCCTTCAATTTTTCGATCGCACCGAGTATTTCCGCAGTTTTGACTTTACCATCGTGATCGATATCGAGTAATTTCAATGCATCGCTGCATCGGTTTTGAGTTGTTGGCATAGCAAGGACAACCCAGAGTTTAGGGTCTAGTTCTGCAAGAGCTTCGATATCCGCACTCGTCTGCAAAACAACTTGATCCATTCCGCCTATACGCCGAAAACGCCAAGTATGTGCTTTTTCTGTCATCTTTGTTCCCTTGGTTTCGATTCCCTTTCTGATTGTAATTAGAAATGAGCAAGATAAAAAGAAGGGAAAATAGCAGAGGGGATAGAAGGGCAGTGATTCTAAGCCATTCGCTTTTTAAGTCAGAATTGTTTCTTCAATTCAATATAGAATCATTATGAGAAAGGGGAAAAAGATTGGCTTAAAAAGGAGACTGACAATTTCTCAGTTTGCTTTTCCAATTTTGCTTTTGGCGCTTCTTATAGCAGGATTTCTGCTGAAAGGCAAACTATCGCTTCTTTTCTCTTAAAAAGAGGATCTCCGGGATTGGATTCTCTCATACGGGACAGCAGGATGGTTTGTTTTCCTGATTCTTCAGATTTTTCAGGTCATAGTATTTGTGATTCCGGGAGAGGTAACACAGTTAGCTGGTGGTTTCATTTTTAGCTTTTGGGATGGACTTGCTCTGACAAGCATGAGAATTGCGCTAAGCTCTGCAATCGATTTCTGGTTGAGCAGAGTTTTGGGCTCTCGCTTTCTTATGGCTTTTCTAAAGATCGATCAATATGAGAAGCTGAGAAAATTTTCAGAGGACGCATGAACTTTTGCGGGTATTATTCTTCTCTTTGTGATTCGCGGCATTCCAAAGAATCTCCTGTGTTATTTTGTGGGCGCTAGCGTTCAACGATTTTTTCCTTTTCTTGCAGCATCGACGATAGCTCGCATGCAAGGAATACTAGGCAACAAGCTTGCCGGAAGTGCAGCATACAATTAGAGCTTTGGAATTGTGATCGCGCTTGTGGTCGGCACAGTGTTGTTGATGATATTGTTGATGTTGTTCCGCGAACGCATCGAAGCATATATCAGCAGGCATCGGCTTCTTTATTGATGAGCGCTAAGAGTCCCTTGTAATTAGAATGATCAAGTTTGTCATCGTATTGAGATTGTATTGGCGTCTTATTCCATAACTTTGCTTTTTCCAGTTACTATTTCTTTTCTTATAGGATTTTTTGCTGTAAAATATATTGAATAAAGGAAACAAAAGATGAAACAGTGTGTCGGGTTGTTGATATGCCTTAGGCTGGTGGTAGCTGCATACTGTCAACCTGGGGAATCGCTAAAGAACAGTTCTGGATGTTGACCATGATATTCGGAATGCCAGAAATGAAAAAGGCTATCTGAAAAGAGAATGCAGCCAATGCCAAGGATGGCGCAGTTGACACTCGATGTTATGCTGCTTAACTAGATGAAGAGATTATTGAACAAGGGAGTAATAGATGTCGTTGAATACGAAACTAATCAACTTGCTCAAAACAGCCCCGTGCTTCGTGGACGACGAAGGAGAACTTGTCCTGGCCGCCGTTCAAGACCATGCCTGGAAGCTCGACCATGACCTGGTTAAACTGTTACTTTCTGATATAGAAATCAAGGATAAATTCTTTGAAGAAATTGATGGATATTGGATTTTCAACATAAACACCTTCATCGATTATATATCGCAAAAGAATTTTTTGGATAATTCCTACACACGCTTTCGTAATAGAATTGGATTAACTATTGGCGGCAAATACTTGCGCGAGCGGGGTGAAGTAGCACTTGCCTGGCCATATAAAGATTGCGTGCTGGAAGGAGGGCAGACAAAAGAAGAAGAAAAGCGCAAGGAGATTTTCTTCAACGAAGTGCTAGCGCAGGACGAAATCAATCGCCTGCTCGATCCAAAAGTCTTGACCAACTTCACGCGTTACACAGCGAAGGGCACAGAGAAAGTTACGGACTTCAAGCGCGATGAGAACGGCGTGATACGCGAAAACCTGATTATCAAGGGCAACAACCTGCTGGCGCTCCATACACTCAAAACTCAGTTTCGAGAGAAGGTAAAACTAATTTACATTGACCCACCGTATAACACGGGGAATGATTCGTTTGGTTATAACGATAACTTCAATCATTCTACATGGTTGACATTCATGAAGAATAGATTGGAGGTGGCGAAGGAGTTACTAACTAAAGACGGGTCAATCTATATTCAATTAGACTACAATGAGGTACATTATTGTAAAGTTCTGATGGATGAGATATTTGGCCGTGAGAACTTCCAGAGAGAAATTGTTTGGGACATTTCTGTCTTATCAGGGTATAAGACATTGACGAATAACTGGGTTCGTGGGCATGAAACGATTTTGTTTTACTCAAAAACGCCAGACTTTTACTTCAACAAACTTAAGACCTCACATGATGAAAAATACTTAGCACGATTTAATAAGATGGATGAAAATGGGGAAAGATACTTTGATGGAAGAGGTGAAAGAAGATATTTACGCGATGTTATAGAAAAAGGCAAAGCAATTGGTGACGTATGGTCTGATATCATGTCTTTTCAGCAGTTGCCAACATCAAAAGAGAAGGTAAATTTCGATACGCAAAAAACCGAAGCTTTACTAGAAAGAATTATTAATTCATCAACTCAAAAGGGCGATTTAGTGCTAGATTTCTTTTCTGGAAGTGGTACAACCTCTGTGGTTGCACATAAACTTAAGAGACATTGGATAGTAGTTGAGCAACTTGAAGGTCAGATTGATATTCTCTTTAATCGGATAGTAAATGTAATAAAAGGTGATCAATCCGGCATTTCCAAATCCGTCAACTGGAAGGGTGGCGGTGACTTCATCTACTGCGAACTGATGAAATACAACGAAGCCTTCATGGATCGTATTCAAGCGGCAAAGTCCAGCGAAGAGCTCCTTGAAATCTGGAAGGCTATGGCAGAAAATTCATTCTTAAACTGGTACATCAACCCGAAAATGCCGGAAGAAGCGGTTAAGGATTTCGAGGCGATTGGAAAAGAACCAAATGGACTTGAAAAACAGAAGAAGCTTCTGGCTGAACTGCTGGATAAAAATCAGTTATACGTAAATTTATCTGAAATTGACGACACCCAGTTCAAAGTCGGCGAAAAAGAGAGGGAATTGAACCGGAAGTTTTTCGGGGAACAGGTATGACAGCGCTTTATTCTGATACCCATCCTAAAATGGAAGCCCTACATATTCAACTCTTGCGGCAGGCGAGTCCCACCCGAAAAATGAATATGTTGGCACAGTTGAACGCCTCTGCCCGAATGCTTGCTATGACAGGCTTGCGTTCTCAATACCCACAAGCCAGTGAAGCTGAATTGCACCAGAAACTGGCAGATATATTATTGGGAGAAGAATTAGCGCGAAAAGTATATGGAGAAAGCACTTATGCAGAATGAACCCATCGAAGTAACGCTCAAGGTTACGGATATTTTCGAGAAACTCGGTGTCGCTTACTTGATTGGTGGTTCACTAGCATCCACGCTTTATGGTATGGTGCGAACCACACAGGATTCGGATATTGTTGCGGAAATGCGTCTCGAACATCTCCAACCGTTTGTTGCCGCATTGCAGGATGAGTTCTATATAGACGATGAGATGATAGCTGAAGCCATCCGGCGTCATTCCTGTTTCAACATTATCCATCGTGAAACTATGTTCAAAGTAGATGTCTTCATTCCTCAGCCGCGTCCCTTTCTCCAATCTCAACTTGCCCGCGCTCAAAGACAAACCTTCCTATTTGAAAAGGACATCAGTGCGAGATTTGCAAGCCCCGAAGATACCATTCTCTCTAAACTCGAATGGTATCGCTTGGGTGGTGAAATCTCTGAACGTCAGTGGCGCGATATTCTCGGCGTGCTGAAAATCCGCGCTGGCGAACTGGATATGAATTATTTACGGCAATGGGCAAGTGAATTGAAGATCAGCGATTTGTTGGAACGCGCGGTACATGAAGCGCAGTAATTGGAGAACTCCATGCCTGAACAATTCCTTTACCAGCAGCTCGATACGCTTTCCCAGTGGGGTAGTATCGAAAAAGAAGTCCCCGACAGTGTAGCGCGAAACCTGAACCCCAAATACGAATTGCGCCCATACCAAATCGAAGCCTTTGCGCGCTTTTTCCATTGTTATAGAAACGACTTTCCCAACAAGACTTATCCTCTGCATTTGCTTTTCAACATGGCAACGGGGAGCGGCAAGACGCTCATCATGGCGGGGCTTATTCTCTATCTCTACGAGCAGGGCTATCGAAATTTCCTGTTCTTCGTCAATTCCACCAACATCATCGAAAAGACTAAAGATAACTTCCTTAACCCTTCAAGCATTAAATACCTATTTAATCCAGATATTTTTATTGACAAACGGCATATACACGTTTCATCAGTTGAAAACTTTGAAGCCGTAAACACCAATGATATCAACATCTGCTTTACCACGATACAGAAACTTCATTCTGATCTGACCAACGAAAAAGAGAATTCTCTGACTTTTGAGGACTTTCGCAAGCATAAGATTGTTCTGATTGCCGATGAAGCCCATCATATAAACGTCAAGACGAAATCAGAGGGAGAATTATTCGAAAGCTGGGAAAATACCGTCGAACGCATCTTTACGCAGAATGAAGACAACTTGCTTCTGGAATTCACCGCAACCCACGATTACGCCACGCCAACGATGGTGAAGAAATATCGCAATAAAGTGATTATTAAATATGACTTATTACAATTCCGCAACGATCGTTTTTCAAAGGACGTGGTTATAGTACAATCAGATTTTGATCAACAGGAGCGCATTCTGCAAGCTCTTATCTTGAGTCAATATAAGCAGGAAGTGGCGGCAAAATATCGTATTAATCTAAAACCAGTTATTTTGTTTAAAGCCCAGCGAACTATAGAGCAATCCAAAAAAGTCCAGGCGGAATTTCATAAACTAGTTGATGAGCTTACTGCCAGGCAGATTGCTGGCATTCGCAAGTCAAACATTCCCCTTGTGCAACGTGCCTTTCGATTTTTTGATGAACAAAGAATAAGCGATGAGCAACTTGCGAATCGGTTAAAGCAAGAATTCCAACCTGATTTTTGTTTATCGGTAAACGATGAGAAAGAAAAAGAGAATTATCAAATTCTCGTAAATACACTGGAAGATAAGAATAACCGTATCCGCGCCATTTTCGCCGTCCAAAAACTTAACGAAGGTTGGGACGTGCTCAACCTTTTCGATATTGTTCGATGCTATGAAACGCGTGATTCCGGCAAAGGCAAAATTGGCACTACCACATTATCCGAAGCGCAACTCATCGGACGGGGAGCCCGCTACTTTCCCTTTGTTCTGCCGGGAAGCGATGACCGTTTTCGCCGTAAATTTGACGGCGACCTGGGGCATGAACTGCGCGTGCTGGAAGAACTGCACTACCACAGCATCAACGATTCACGATATATCTCAGAAATCCGTCAGGCGCTAATCGAACAGGGTATGATGGACGAGCGCGAAGTAACTCGCGAGCTAAAACTGAAAGAGTCATTCAAGGAAACACCATTCTACAAGTATGGGATTGTCTGGCTCAACGATCGTCAGCGCAAAGATTACCAACGGATTTACTCCTTTGCTGATTTAGGAGTGAAGAAGCGAAACTATATCCACTGTATCGCTACAGGTCAGGGCGGTACAACCGCCGCTTTGAAGAACGCGGAAAAAGAGTTGATGTGGAAAGACGAAGCCTGTCAGGATGTGAAGGTGCGGGACATCGAGCGCAACATTGTTCAATCTGCTATTGCACGTAATCCGTTCTTTACCTTTGCCAATCTCAAACATTATTTTCCCCATCTTGTCTCTATGCACGACTTCATAGCTTCTTATGATTATCTCGGCGGATTGGAAATCACTTTTCAGGGTAATGTGTACGGCCTAGGCTACAATCGCGCTGAACAACTCGCCGCCATGTCAGGCTTGCTGAATCAGATCGAATCAGAAATTCGCGCTAATGTCACCGATTACGAAGGCACGCACGAATTCAGGCATGATTGGGTACATGAAGTCTTTAAAGACAAGATACTGAAATTCAATGCTCAAAATCCCCGCGCCGCCGACGACGCACAGTTTGAGTATTTCGTCTCTACCAAAGACTGGTTTGCCTTCAACACCATTTATGGCACAAGTGAAGAAAAAGCTTTTATCCGTATGTTTGATAGGCAAATGGAAAAATTGCAAGAACAATACGAGCAAATCTATCTATTACGCAATGAAGGCCATTTCGCTATCTACAACTATGCTGATGGTCAAGCCTTTCAACCAGACTTTGTATTGTTCCTGCGCGAGAAAGGCGGCAAGTTGCTCATTTACCAACTATTCATCGAGCAAAAAGGGAGACACATCGAAGAGTATGACCGCTGGAAAGAGATTTTTCTAGAAGAAATCACTTCCGAGTTTGGCAGTAAATCGCTGACATTTGAAGGCAAGAAATACCGCTTGATTGGCTTGCCGTTCTACAAAAAAGAAGACGAAAACCAATTCATAGCAAGGTTTGAATCAGTGTTGAATTAGCATAATCAGCAAATAAAGACCGTTCCTCAATGAGGAAAAGATTGGTTATCCTATATTCCGAAAGAAAACCAGGATAATTAACTTTTCTCTATCACAGGAATGATACAGGTTTGATAGATACCAACAAGGTGAGAGCAGCTAGCCCTGGAGGCCAGCTAGAGCCTTCTCCGACACCGCCATCTCTTTCATAGTAATTTTTGATTCTTTTTAGCCCCTAGGGGAATCGAACCCCTCTTTAAAGATTGAGAATCTTTTGTCCTGACCGATAGACGAAGGGGCCTCGGCCACATATCGGCGAGATGCTGACTTGAGCTGAAGCTCAGGCTCTCGCACCAGCGCAAAAATAAATTCCCCAGGAGGGATTCGAACCCCCACAAGCAGATCCAGAGTCTGCTGTGCTACCATTACACAACCGGGGAATGACGACCTGTACCTTAGTGATTTTTATAGTTTTGGTCAAGAGTTTCTGTACTATAAGCCTTTCAAATCAGCGCGATGGATATCATACAACTCGAGTTGAGGCCTCTCTTCGCCGTTCCAATAATTTGTAGTGACTTTGTATATAATATCGATTCTATCGTTGTTTCTGAATGAAAAATCTCGTTCGAGCCTTTGTGCTCCATCCCAGAGCATGGCAGGCCATTTGTATGTGCCGAAGTCCAGCGTCAGCTTGAGATGGCTCTTGCCATTTTTCCCGACTATCTGAGCATCAACCATTGAGACATTCCTCGAATAGAAGACAAGAGGTTTGCTCTCTTCTCCGATTGGCTCGAATTGACGGCATAGCTGTAGCAAATCTGGAGTAACAAAAGAATGTGGGAGTTCGGCATCTATCGAAAGCTCCGATTCTTCCGTTATGAGCTCTGTATGCGCCATGAATTGAGCAATCCGTTCAAGAAAAGCCTGCCAATCGTCGGTTTTCATGGTAAAACCAGCGGCGGAGTCATGGCCTCCATAATCAAGGAAGAGATCAGAGGAAAAGGCCAAGAGCTGGGTAAGAGGAAAGGTATCCCCACTACGAATGGAACCTGTACAGGTTCCATCTGTTTTGAATACGGCGACAATCACAGGTATTTTCATGAGATTGGCCGCACGTGAGGCAAGTAGTCCCGTAATTCCACTTTTTATCTTGGAACTGCCCACTACGGCAAATTTCCCTCCGCTCTTTTTGAGGCTCTCTGCGAGCTGATCTTGAATTACTTCCCAAGCTTCCGCTCCAAGGCGCCTGCGCTCGTTGTTTGCTTGTATTAGCTGTGAAGCGGCCTCGATAGCTTCATTTGTTGTTTCGGCTTGCAGAAGATCTAGAGCTAGTTTTGGCTTGCCAAGCCTGCCAGCAGCATTGATAATGGGTGTGATCTGCCAAGCTACATCATTTGATCCGAGCGGTCTTCCAAGATTGAGTACTATCTTGAGCTCTCGGATTCCATTAGTCGGAGCAGTGTTTAGACTTTCTATTCCTTTCCGCACAATCAGTCTGTTTTCATTCTTTAGAGGCATGAGATCTGCGATTGTGCCAAGCGCAGCGAGTTGCAGCATTCTATCGCTCAGGAGGCTCTGGCTCTGAAGAGTATAGAGTAAGTACCCATTGAAAATATGTTTGAGGGTATCGATAGTGCTATAAGGACCATAGGCATACTTTTTCAGTCTAGAAATCTGAACAAGTTCTTCCAGGGAATTTGCCGACATATTGGGCCATATAGGTGTAACTACTTTCTCGAGGTCTAGTACCTCGAGTTCGACTAGGCCAGCAAAATTTTTCTTGAAGAAGGCTTCTATTGTGTCTTTATTCCATGCAACTACAATACGGCCACGAAGAAATTTTTCTAGCTTTTCGAGAGTTCCCGAGGGGAAATATCCCCTACTGTCAGAAATAATTCTTAAACGGCTTGTCTCAATAAGGTTATCGAGCCTGATCGCTTCTATCTCGAGATTGCCTTCTTTCTCAGTATTGAGCTTGTTTTTTTCTATATTTAGGCAGATTTCTTGGTGAATAGCTTGACCAGCGCGAAGAAGGGCGAGTGGTTCTTTGAGAATGCCTAAACGAGCTATGGAGAGGGCATGCGCAAGCTTTAGGGCCACACCGCATCCAGATAGATCTCTAAAAGGATATCCACAGTCCGGAATCTTGGGATTTATTATAGCTATGGCTTTTGGTGGCTCTTCTGCTTGTATGTGATGATGATCTGTGATTATGACATCGATTCCTTTTTGGCTCGCATAGAGCACTTCCTCATGATTCGAAATACCACAGTCTACTGTAACAATAAGACTCACATCTTGTTCTTCCGCAAAGTCTATCGAAGCCTTTGATAGACCATAGGGTTCCTCGCCTTCTGGAACCTTTTGAAGTACTTTCAGTCCAAAATCTCTAAGGGCTTCGGTCATGAGCACTGTCGAGGTAATACCATCTGCATCAGAATCACCAAACACAAGTACTTTTTCTTCTTCTTCTCGGGCTGTGATAATTCGGTCTACGGCATCCTCCATGTCTTTGAAGAGGAAAGGATTATGTAGCAGTTGTAGATCGCTCTCGAGATAGAACTGTATTTGTTCTGGCTCGATTATATTTCTGCGTACCAGAATAGAGGCCGTCAGAGTATCTATTTCGTAGCGCCGAGCAAGGCTGCGCACTTGAACTGGGTCTATCTCTCTTTTTATCCACTTCATGATACGGTAATTTCTTCAAGAATAAGTGATGATATTGATGGAGCGGTGTTTTCTATGGAAATGGCATTCAGAGCGAGAGGGAATGCAGCTTCTAGGCTTTGGCTGTCTTTGCCAAATAGCGTTGCGATGCGTTCGCCCTTTGATACATGGTACCCACTCTTCTTATCGAAGATAAAGCCCGCTGTGGGGCTTACGCTGTCTTCTGTTCGATTTCTTCCTACTCCGAGGTATACGCCTGCGAGCCCGATTTTGAGAGCATCGATGGAAGCGATATATCCATCTTTATCAGCTCTAATTTCCATAGAGTATTCTGAGCGCCAGGATCCTCTTTTTTTTTGCATCTCTTCTAGATTGCCACCCTGTCGTACTACATTTCGGTAGAAAAGGTTGAGTGCGGCCTTAGACTCTATGGCTTCTTCGCATAGGCTTTTGCCTTCCGAAACATCCTTTGCTTTACCACCTAGAACAAGCATCCAAGCTCCCAGCCAATATGTAAGCTCCATAACGTCTTTAGGTCCCTTACCTTCGAGACAATCCAGAGCCTCTTCGATCTCGAGAAAATTGCCCACTTTGTATCCAAGTGGTTGCGACATATTGGTTAGTACTGCAACAACTTTTTTTCCCATTTTTTTGCCTGTTGCAACAAGGCTTTTTGCAAGAGCCTTGGCATCATCATAGCCTTTCATGAATGCGCCCGAGCCACATTTTACATCGAAGACTATACCTTCTGCACCTTCTGCAACTTTCTTTGATAATATCGAAGCTGTTATAAGTGGGATGGACTCGATTGTTCCGGTTACATCCCTAAGTGCATATAGCTTTTTATCGGCTGGAACGATATGCGCAGTTTGACCTGTCATCGCGAAGCCTTCTTCCAGTAGGCCTTTTCGAAATTCTGCAGGCTCAAGATCAGTTATATATCCAGGGATGGATTCGAGCTTGTCGAGAGTTCCTCCTGTATGTCCAAGAGCTCTGCCTGACATCATAGGCACTCTTACTCCACATGCTGCAACTATTGGAGCAAGCGGTAGCGATATCTTATCGCCAACTCCACCTGTCGAATGCTTATCTATAAAAGGCCCTGGGATTCCGGAAAGATCCATTCTTTCCCCCGAATCGAGCATAGCTTGGGTAAGGGCAGCGGTCTCCTGCGCTGACATGCCTTGAAAGAATATCGCCATCAATAGAGCAGAAACTTGATAATCTGGTATCTCGCCCTTTACATATCCTTCGATAAAAAAGCGGATCTCTTTTTCATCGAGGGATTCGCCATGACGTTTCTTAATAATGATATCTACAGCTCTCATTAAGATGTTCTCCAGAATCTGCTTTATTAATATGCGAATATTGAAAACTATTTTACTTCAAATTTAAGTTCCATAAAAGGTCTCACCAAAAACCCGAAGACTCTGCAGAGGGCCTTCCGCGGCAGATTCGGCAAGTGATTCGATTATTGCAATTATCTCAGGACGCAAAGACGCAGATTTCAATAGAGGCAAGGCCTCGCTGTAGGATAGCTTTGTAATGCTACGAAGACATGTAAGAACCTTCTCATCAAAAGGAAGCATCGCCGAGGTTGAAAGTCCCATCTGTCTGAATTCTTCCGCACAGTTATGACAAAGAAAGGAGCTTTCATTTATCAAAAGTTTTCCTGGCAGGGAATTCTTCTCAGAAAAAGATCTACCACATCTCTCGCAGCTTAAAAGATCAGGAATTAAGCCAAGTGGGGAAAGAGCATTCCAGAAAAAGGCCGATAAGACTAATAGTGCTTCTGATTCATCTACATTGGCGAGCTCACGAAGGAGTGCGGTAATCATAGATAGAGCTTGTGGGTATTCGCCGCCGAAGGCTGAAGTTCGTATCAAGAATTCAGATGCTGCGCATGCCGATTGCATATGCGAAAAGCTCTTATTAATACCATCGAAGACTTCAAAAACATTCGCACCTGTTAGTTTTATAAATTCCCGCCGTGTATCATGATATACTTCAACATCAGCGACTATGAAAGGCAAAGCGGCTGAACGGAGAGAGCTTTTTGGCCCTCCGAACATAAAAAGCGATAGTAGCCCTTCATTGCATAGAAAGGTTAGAATCCTATCGCCCCGGGCCGTGTCCTTTGCATGGAGAAAAAGGCCTCTGTATCGTTCATTTCTCTGAGCCATCGATCAATCATCGTCCACAATCCACCAATGGAAGCCATCGGAGTAGCCAGCAGTACGGCTCTTGCGCCATTCTGCAATGCGCTTTAATTCCTTCTTTTTATAGGACTTACCCCATAGATAAGCGCTCAAGAATCCTCCTATATGTGCAAAATAGGCTGTGCCTCCATTCTGAATGGCTGTAAGGCCGCTCAATCCGCCTAAGATTTGCATTAAGAACCATGTTACAATAACGAACCAGGCAGAAAATGTGGTCGGTATGAAATAAAACAGAAGCACGACAACTCTATTGCCGGGAAACAATACCAGATATGTAGCGAGCACTCCTGAGATTGCGGCAGAGGCACCGACGAGGGGCATTTGTAGCGCAGCGCCTCCTGCAAGAGCTGCTAGTAATATCTGCAACAGCATTCCTATAGTTCCAGAGATCAAATAAAGGAGAATATATCGGAGCTTACCTATTCTACATTCGACATTATCGCCGAATATTCCAAGAAACATCATATTCCCAATCAAATGTGCAAACCCCGCATGGGTGAACTGACTTGTTATTAAAGTGAACAATCGTCTTCCCGACAGGATCTCCTCTGGAATTGCTGCAAGCGCTAGAGTTACATAATCGTCTAAGCCAAATTTCTGTATGAAAATGAAAACCAATATATTGAGAGCAATGAGAATCCAGTTTATGACAGCATTGCCGCGACGGCAAGTATTATCATCTCCAATTGGAATCATAGAAGCTCCTCATTAAAAGCACTATATCTAGAATAGCATATTATCTGCTGATAGGCTAGTTTTTTGCTTCGCTTGTCGCAAATATACAATTCATGATACAAAAGAAACACATGATTAGCGCCTTGCTCTTCGATCTCGATAACACTCTGTATTCCGAAGCTACGGGCTTGGAAAACGGAGTCTCACAGAGGATAAATCATTTTATTGCCGATTTTTTTAGACTCTCTATTCCTGAAGCGATCAGGTTTAGGCGTGAGCACGCAAAAGCATATGGCACTACTCTAGAGTGGCTCATGCGAGACTATGGATTTCAAGAGCCAGAAAAATACTTTAGGACTATTCATCCGGAGGATGAAGCAGATTGTCTCAATCCAGATATGGTTCTAAAGCTAATGTTGAACAAGATACCTATACCAAAGGCTGTCTTGACCAATGCTCCCATGGAGCATGCGATCAGAATTCTGGATAAGTTGGGTATCATGGAATGTTTCTCTGGTATTTACGATATCTGGTTCAACAATCTTATTGGCAAACCCAATTCAGACTCCTACATAAATGTTTTAGAAGCTGCAGGATTCGATCGAGAACAAACACTTTTTATTGATGATCTTCCAAAGTATGTAAAAGGCTATGTCGATATCGGAGGACCAGCAGTTCTAAAAGATGAAATGGATCGTTTTGCAGATCTTCCTTTTAGGCGCCTAAAAACGATTTACGAGCTCGACAAAGTTCTAGACGAATTCAATTCTTCTTATATGTAAAACTTTGCTATTATTCTCTTTCAGCCAAGATAAGCGAAATAAGAGTGACTAGATAAGGTAAGGCAAGGACAAGCAAGGGCGGTATTGAAGAGAATCCCTGGATATAATTAGAAAGGCTCTCGGCAAAAGCGAAAAGGAGACAGGATGCAGCTATCCAAAGAGGCTTTTTTCTACCAAGGTATATAGCCACCAGTGCGATCCAGCCACGCCCTGAGATAATGTTTGGCACAAATGCAGAAATAGACAAGCCCAAAGCATATCCGCCTAATCCGCTACCCACCCCAGACCAGAGGAAAGCCTGCATATGTATCCGATCTGGAGAAAAGCCAAGAGCTGAAACCGCCTGAGGGTTGGAGCCTGTTGCACGAATTTTTAAGCCATGCTTAGTATTTTTTATTATGAAAGCCGAAGTCAAAACCCATAGCCATGCAAATATAGTGATCATCGAGTGAGAAAAGAAAATGGGGCCTATTAAAGGAAGTCGCGATATAAATCTTGGGAATAGATGATTATCGACCGAGATGTTGAACGCCACGACCGCTTTTGTGTGGTACCAGGATTGAGACAAAACTGCCGTTATGCCCTGAGCAAGCAGATTGATTGCTAGGCCTGTAATAAATAGATTTGTTCGAAACTTGTTGATCATTAAGCCCATCAACATTGAAGCAAGCGAGGCTGAGAGGATCGCTGCAAGAGCTCCAAAAAAGATATTACTTGTCAAACCAGCAGCTGCCATGCCAAAAAACGCACCGATAGCCATAAGTCCTTCTAGTGCTATGTTGAGCATGCCGGAAAGCTCTGAAAAAAGGCCTCCAATCGAAGCGAAAAGCAGGGGTGTTGCCGCGGCTATTGTATATTTCAAAAAGTCTATTAGGACTATAGGTGAGAAGTTCATTATTGTCTTTGCCTCTGCCACAATTTAGGCATTACCTGCGCTGTAATAAAGAGCATCGCAGTTGCCTGGAGCATAGAAATAATCTCCGAAGGAACTCCCGATCCAATCATGACATGGTCGGAACCTGCTTTTAGAAATGCAATAAAAAGAGCAGCTGGCAATATGGCAGTTTCTCTGCCCTGCGCAAGGAGAGCAACTGAGATTGCACTCCAGCCAAGACCTGAAGAAAAACCCCGCATGACCCGACCTTGTGGCCCGATCACAAGAAGAGCGCCCGATAGTCCATACATGCCGCCAGAGATGGCCATAGCTGCGATATTGTAAGCTCGAACGGAAATGCCACAATATCGTGCAAATTCCTCGTTTTCTCCGCAAACCCTCAATTCGAAACCCATCTTGGATTTTTTGGATAAGATATGAAAAAACAAGACGAGAAAGAGGGCAAGCCATATAGAGATATCTAGTTTAGAAGGAGAAAAGATTCTTGGCAGAAGGAAAACAGAAGGAATCTGGGCCGTGGTTTGAAAATTGCTTGTGCTGTCTTGAAGCGGGCCGGTGATGAAGAAATCGCTTATATTTATAATGATTGCTGAGATAAGATAGGACGATATCATCTCGGAAATCCGCCAATATGCTTTTAGAAGCCCAGATATTGTACCGATAATGGCTCCTATAAAGGCCCCGATAAAAGCGACCAGAATCCACACTGTGCCTGGACCGAATGCTTCAGGAGCATGCAGCGCTAGAACTCCCCCTGCGAGAGCTCCTGCATAAATCTGGCCCTCACCTCCTAGATTAAAATTCTTAGATCGAAAGGCAATAGAGACACCAATGCCACTAATTATAAGAGGCACAGTATCGGCAATGTAGTTTCCAAAAAAATATCGGCTCGAGAAGGGCTCTACAAAAAACTGCCATAACGCAGATCTAAAGTCCTCAGCAAACAATAAAAGCACGGTTGCCGCAAGAATAATAGAAAAAGCAGCTGCCATAAGAACTCTAAACGTAGCCGAAAATGCCCTTTGATTTCTCATCCATGAATCCTGTTACCAAGAAGGTATTCACCGATAATGGCTCTATTGAGTAGACTGCTATTTTTTTGATACAAAACTCGTCTGCCTCGAGAGAGTACCATGATATGATCTGACAATTCGAGTATTTCGTCGATATTCGAGGATAGAAGAAGAATCGCCGTCCCCTCTTCTTTTGCTAGGCGAATTCTTCTGCAAGTCTGTTCAGCCGAACGAATATCTAGACTCCAGGTCGGTTCGCATAGAATAAAAAGTTTAGGGAAGTCTCGAGAAAAAAGGCGAGCAATGGCCAATTTTTGAATATTGCCACCAGAGAGCTCACCTGCAGGTTGATCGGGGAGGGCATTTATCTCGAAGGAACGAATCGCATCTAAAATTGCTTGTTGTGCAGCATTTTCTAGAATCCAGCCTTTGGGGAAAAAGTCATGTCTCGAAAGAGCTATGAAATTATCTCGTACGGAAAGAGAAGAGGCGAGTCCTCTTTTTATGCGATCCGATGGTAGGTAGGCAATAAGTCCCTTTTGAAACAAACTTTGATATCTTCGATAATTATGGGGCTCTATATGATGACCATCGAAGATAAAAGTTCCAAAAGATGGTGATTGAAATGCAGCAAGTGCATTTTCGAGATCATCTAGACCATTGCCGCTCAATGCACAAATGCCTAGGATTTCGCCGGCATGTACCTCGAAGGATATATCTGAAAGGCCAATTCCATAATATCGAGGACGACGAACGGTCATTCCATCGACACCCAATACTAAAGGATTTTTTTGAGACCTCTCTATTTTAGACTTATCTATTTGAGACTTCTCTATAGGTTCTTGTTTTTCTTCGATTGAACCTTCTCCCATGATAAGCGATGTAAGTTTTTGAAGGGTGGTCGCAGATATATCATAGGTTCCTATTGTCCTTCCCTGACGCATTATGGTTACCCTATCAGCTATCTGCATTACCTCATGGATTTTGTGAGTAACGAGGATAATAGTGTGACCCAAGCGCCTTATATCGGATAGTTTTTCAAAGAGTACCCTTGTCTCTTGTTCTGTGAGTACAGAACTGGGTTCATCGAGAATTAAGATCTTTGCATGGCGCGCAAGTTGGCGCAATATTTCGATCTGCTGACGAGCACCGATGCTCAAGGAAGCAGCAGGCGCCGATGGATCGATGGCAAATCCATATTCTGTAGCAAGCTGCTGAGCTCTGGTATTTAGCTCCTGCGAGTCAACAATGCCTGCTAATCTGGAAATCTTATTGTTTCGAATAGGCTCTATGCCAAAGAAAATGTTCTCTGCAGCACTCAACTCATCGAATATCAGGAAATGCTGTTGAACCATGCCAATTCCAAGGGCCTGAGCCTTGCTAGGCGATTCGATTTTTACAAGCCTTCCTTCGATTTCAATGCTTCCTTCATCAGGAAGATCAAGGCCAGCTAATATCTTCATTAGAGTAGTTTTACCTGCTCCATTTTCTCCAACGATGGCATGAATACTGCCTTTTTCGACCTCGAGCGAAGCACCATCATTTGCGTGGACTCCTCTAGGGTAATAGCGTCTGCAAATTCCCTGCATCCTTACCGCGAGCATAGGGAGCATATTACAATGAAGGAACCGCGAAGGTAAGTTGACCCGATTTGATCGATTGGATTACTGCATCGACCTTTATACGAATAGATTCTGGTACATTTTTGATATAAGAAGGATTCTTGTTCAAGAATTCTATGTATCCCTCTTTCATACCCACTATTTCGGCCTTTCCAAAGGGCAGTTTCCCTTCGATTGCTGCTTTCAAACTGCGGTAGGCGAGTTCTTCCTGATGCAGAATAGTGCATCCAAGAATATTGTCGGGAGCACGTGCAAATTCATCGTCATCGAAGAATACGAGATACTTTCCGGTCTCTTGAGCAACTCTGACAGCGCCTTGGCTTGCTGATCCACAGATTGGCAATATGATGTCTGCGCCCTGAGCATATAGACTGCGACTCAATTCTGCAGCTTTAGCAGCATCGAACCAGTTTCCGAGCACACGGATGTCGAGCTGAAAAGCAGGATCAATGGCCCTAAGCCCTTTTAGAATACCAGGAATTATCATTTTTTCCATTGCCGGATAATTCTGACCTATGATCATGCCGATTTTTTTTTCCGGGTTTGTGCCTTTCATGCCAGAGGTAGAGACAAGCCCTGAAAGATATCCTGTGATATAGCCTTGCTCGAGTTGGTTGTATAGTGCGGAATATACATTGGAATTACCTATAAGATAACCATCTAGGCAGATAAACTTCTGTTTTGGGAAGAGCTTGGAAGCTTCATTCACCAGCTCTGGCATCGATGGATTGGAGGTGAGGACAATGTCAAATTTTCCAGAAGCGACGAAGGAGATGAGTTTTTCTTGCCATTCGGCTTGGTTGAAACCCGCCTCTATGACTTTTATACTTGCACCTGGTGTTTCGGAGACGAGGCGTTCCGCTCCTTTTGCCATATTATCGTAGATAGGGCTTCCGTCGCGTGCGCCCGGAATAAAAACGCCTATCCGGGGGGCTTGTGCCCATAGTGCAGTACTCGCCAGAATAACGACTAGAGATGCGATCATAAATCGACGCATCGGATTCCTCCTGCTATACCCTAGAGGGCAGGAAATATGATAGAATCTTACATAGCTTAAAATCTAACGTGAGAAAATATCTCACGTTAGATTTAGTATAGCGATCTTCATAATATGTTCAAGGGGTGTACACATTGGCCGAAAAGCTTCTAAAGATCGGTGAACTTGCTTCACTTTTTGGGGTTACGGCGCGAACTATTCGCTACTATGAAGAACTTGGCCTCATAGAAGCAAGCAATCGCACTGAAGGCCTCCATAGACGCTACCCAGCTGATGCCATCGTACGATTAAAGAGGATTGAAGAACTTAAATCGCTGGATCTCACTCTCGGCCAAATCCGTGAATTCTTCATCTTATTTAGCGAAGATCCAAGTGGTGAAAAATGCCGACTTCTTCTTATACAGAGCTACGAGGACCAAAAAAAGGAAGAAGAGACTAGAATCAAAGAAGCACAGAATCGCATTGCCCAAATCGAAGCAAACATTATAACGATAAAAGAAAAAAAGTCGTTCTTTTCTTGCCCTGGTGAGGAATGCAAAGTCTGCAATTTCAATGGATTCTGTGTGGATTCCGAGCATAATTCTGATCAGGAAATGAAAGGATGAAAAAACTAGGCTTTGTTGTTCCATGTATTCTGAGAGCTATTCAGAGTATATCGTCATGCCGACAAACTAACTGCCTTTGCTTTGCAAGCTCTGCAAAAGCATAAAGTGCCTTGCTTATTCATGATATTGCATAGGAGTTGAATATTGATTCTTGCTATTGATATCGGTACCACTCGAATCAAGGCGGCCCTCTTCGACTCAGAAGGGAATAGCCTCAAATTGGAATTATTAGATCTTCCAGATGAAGGTTCTAATTCCTACCAAGAAATAGATGCACGCGTTTGGCTTAAGGCATTCTCAGAGATTATCTCTCGTTTGATATCGGCCGGAGAACAGAATGATCTCCGAGCTATTGTTATATGTGGTAATGGGCCCACTATTCTTCCTATCGATGAAAAAGGCGAGCCAATTGCCCCAGCAATCACATGGCTCGATAGGCGCGCTCAAAAAGAAGCGAAAGAGGCTTCTATTGCTTTAAATTACTCTCTCGATGCTGCCTTCAATCTTCCTAAGATCCTATGGATGAAACGGCAGACACCGAATATATACGAGAAAGCTAATCTCTTTGTATCCTGCCCAGAATTCATCGCAGGACGTCTTACCGGAGAATGGACAACCTGTCTACCAAATCAGGGCTATAAGAGGATTATATGGGATAGAAGAGCCCTTGAAATGCTTGAGCTAGATGTAGAAAAATTTCCTCGCTTTATTGGTGTTGGTGAGATAGTAGGACATATTCATGATTATGCCGCAAAGGAATTTGGTCTTCCTAAGGGCTTGCCAGTTGTTATGGCGGGACCGGATTTCATAGCCTCGCTCTTGGGTACGGCAACAGTTAAGCCAGGGAGGACCTGCGACAAAGCTGGGACTTCCGAAGGCATCAATCTTTGTTCAGAAAGAGATATCGGAGATGTAGAAGCGCTTCTTGTTATGCCTCATATCATTGTTCCGTATTTCAATATTTCGGGAGTAATATCATCGAGTGGCATAGCCCTTTCGTGGTTCAGAAGCAGATTCTTGCCCAAAGAAGATTTCGAGACGATTTATTCGCGAGTAGCCTCGACGAAACCCGGAGCAGAGGGACTTGTATTTCTTCCATATCTTGCTGGTGAACGATCGCCTCACTGGGACCCTAATGCGCGAGCCGTCTTTCTAGGGCTAGGGCTTCATCACGATCTCAATATGATGGCAAGAGCGGTACTCGAAGGCACAGCCTTTGCTATTCGAGAAGTTCTGGATGTAATGGAAAGCTCAGGAGCCTCTGTGAAAGATATGAGAGCTACAGGCACTCCCTCGCTCTCTCCCGTATGGAATCAGATCAAGGCAGATATTACTAGAAAGCGGCTTATGGTATCATCCTTCCCAGAACCCGAGCTTGCAGGTTGCCTCGCTATTGGTCGATTTGCTTTAGGTGAAGAGTCTACCCTAACTGAAGCCGCAGAAAGGGTATTCATACCAGCCGAGATCTTCGAACCTCGGAATGACACAGAATCCATGTACTGTGACCTATATGAAGTCTATATAGATAGTTATCGACGCCTTGCAGATCTTTTTCCTGCTATTTCAGGGCTTCAAAAGAATGCAATTGTTCAACAGGGGCCTTTTGGCAAGGGTTTTTGACAAAGGCTTTTCAAGGAAAATTAAGCTTGAATAAAGATAATAAGCCACATTCCTATGCTGACAATAATCTTCCTATTCTTGCGACAAAGTCTCTTCTGAGATAGGATATTCTATCGTGCTTATGAAAAAACAATATCATAGCCGCATTCAGTCTATTGTTCTTAGCCAGGAGGATTAAATGCCCAAGATGGATATAATCATCAATTTATCGAACCACCATATCCATGTAAATCATGAAGATCTCGAGATACTTTTTGGAAAAGGCCATGAGCTCACTAAGACTAAGGACCTTATTCAGCCGGGTCAGTTTGCTTGTGCAGAGACCGTAACGGTAAAGGGGCCAAAGGGGCAGCTCGAAGGAGTGCGAATTCTTGGCCCCGAACGCAAAGAAACTCAGTGCGAAATCCTTATGAGCGATGTTTTCAAGTTAGGCGTGCAAGGATGCCCGGTATGCGAATCAGGTCAGCTTGAAGGTAGCTTCCCCTTTGAGGTGATTGGTCCTGCTGGCTCGATAAAAAAGGAACGAGGTCTTATCATTGCAAAGCGGCATATTCATTTCGACATAGAAACAGCCAAGCATTTTGGAGTCAGTGACAAGCAGATCGTAAAACTTAAAGCAGGGGAAGAACGTGGAGCCATTCTTCTAAATGTGGTATGCAGAGTCCACCCTACTTATGCGCTAGAATGCCACATCGATTTCGACGAGGGTAATGCACTTGGCATTACAAGCGGAGCGATAGGCGAAATCGTACAGTGTTGATGTGTCGACTAGATCAAGCGCAATGGGAGTGTGAGCCTATAGATTGGAGCACCATGTGAATAAATTTATTTTGAAAGCTACGGATCTAGATGGTTACCTCATGGAAAGCGATCTCGAATACCTTTCTCGGATGAATGAGCTCTATGAGCAAGCAATGGCCTCTTTTAAGATTCTTTCCACCAGTACGTCGGAAGCTCAGAAACGCCATGAGGAAGATATTTTGATAGAGCTTTACAATCAGATGGGCAAGCTCATGCAAGAGATCTGCGCATCGGAGCCGCGCATTCAAGTCTATTCCTTTGTGTCTCCTCAGGAGACACACGGTGAAGTTTCACGATTGATTGCCAAGTTGCGAGATGTGAATACCGGGCATCAGGAGTTCGTTTACTACATTCAGCGAGCTTTCGAGCTTTTGTTTACACTGGCTTTTGGCGTAGCAGGCAAGACAAATAAGAACTACCTTATCGTGCGCACGCCCGTCAATATTCCTGTACAGAACTATGCTGTGCATAAAATACCCAATGTAGATAGCGCTGTGCACGATACGGTCATGTGTGTCATGTTGAGGGGTGCTCTCTTGCCATCGATGATACTCTCCAAGGAAATTCAGGAGTATTCTTCAACTGGCTATCTTACTCCTTTTGCGCTTTTCAAGATCAAGCGCGATGAGAGCAAGAGCGAAAACACTATGGAATATGTGCTAGATCTCGACCATTCGTATTTTGAGCTTTCTAAGCTTGATGGCAAACATCTGCTCTTTGCAGATCCCATGAACGCAACTGGCGGTTCTCTTGTCACCGTTGTGAAATATCTTCTTGAGCAGGGAGTGAGACCGGCTTCTATAAAGTTTTTCAATGTAATAAGCGCGCTGAAAGGGACTCTCCGTGTGATTCGGGCTATCGATAACATAACAGTTTATACTCTATGGATGGATCCAAGCCTCAACGAACGTGCTTATATCATGCCAGGGCTGGGCGATGCCGGTGATCGCATAAACGGCAGCGATGAGGATCTGCATCCGCGGGATATGCTAAGATTAGTCGCAGATTATGGAACCAACATCACAGGATTATATCGTTCTCAACTTCGGATAATCGAAGAGACGGTACTTAGGCACAGAACATGACAATATTTCCAGAAAGCTTTGTCGTTTTTCAAGGACAGGACTGCCTAATTCCTCGGCAAAACGCCGATAGTATGCGCTTTCTCGATGATCCTTCTCTAGCAACATCGACAAAACCTGAAGCCGTATGTTGGCCATTTTATCAGATACCACCTGATCTATTCTCTTTTACATCGGATCGCTATTCCTATTCAGCATTTGAATTCGATGAAAAGAAATATGGAGCGATCCAGATTGAAGAAAATGACGATATCATGCTCAAGCGATTAGGTATTGGCGAAGCTATTCCATTTCCTGTCCGTGAACTTGTCGTCTCTTATCCTTCAGGGTTTAGTCGATTCATGCTCATGGCCAAAGCACATAGTCAATGGGCATCGGTCTCGCGATTCTGTGGAGCATGCGGGAACCTTCTTGTCGATGCAAAAGAAAATGAAGAGGTTAAGGAGCGGCTCGACGATAATGCATATGCTGCAAGATTCTGTCCGAGTTGTAAGAGAATCTTCTTTCCTCGAATGTCGCCTGCGGTCATCATACTTGTGCATAGAGAAAATTCGATTCTATTAGGGCATAATGTACGATTTCCCCGTAATAGGCACAGCTTAATTGCAGGCTTTGTGGAAATTGGAGAGACGCTCGAAGAAGCAGCCATTCGAGAGATACGCGAAGAAGCAGGGATAGAAGTGAAAAATCTACGCTATATGCGTTCTCAACCATGGCCATTCCCAGATTCTCTTATGATTGGATTCGTTGCAGAATGGGCATATGGCGAAGCACGGCCGGACAGGAATGAAATCGATCATATCGCCTGGTATAGGGCCGATGATCTGCCAGAGCTTCCATTGAAAGGAAGTATTGCTCGTTATTTAATAGACAGCTTCATAGACGGAAGTTTTTCGAAGGCCTGATCTCTTTAGTATTTGATTTTGCGCGAAATTCATCCTACACTTGTCGAATATATAGGAGCAAATTATGAATTTTAGCTGGAAAATCGTTATCGATGCAGGACTCATTTCCTTTGCTCTAGTGATTGCTACTTTCTTGAGGTCTAAGATCCGTTTTCTTCAGAAGTATCTCGTGCCAAATGCTTTGACGGCTGGTTTTCTGCTTTTGCCCTTGTATAACTATTTTATGCCAGCCATCGGTTATGAGACGAACAGACTTGGAGATCTTGTCTATCATTTGCTAAACCTCTCTTTTATAAGCATGTCTCTTCGTTCTTCGCCGCCTAAGATCAAAGGTTCTCGTTCCAATGGAAGCGTGCTTGGCATGTCAGCAGTCATTCTTTTTGGATATGCTTCACAAGCGCTTCTTGGCCTTGTTCTCACCTTATTCTTCTTGCCTAATATTCACCATGCATTTGGATTGAATCTTCCCTTGGGTTTTGCCCTTGGCCCTGGACAGGCTTACGCCATAGGAAAGGGTTGGGAGTCCATGGGTTTTGAGGGAGGAGCAACCGTTGGACTTACCTTTGCGGCAATCGGCTATCTCTGGGCATGTTTTGGAGGAATGCTTCTAATCCACAAAGGCATACGTTTGGGTTGGATGAAGTCAGAGCAAGTTAGTATCATGTCTGATAAGGCTTTGTTAACTGGTATAATTCCAAATGGCACTGAAAAACCAGTGGGAGAGCGGCTAACCACAGATTCTGAAGCTATCGATTCATTTAGTTTTCATTTTGCAGTCGTAGTGTTCGTATACTTGCTCAGCTATCTAGCCTTAAGAGGGATATCCTTCCTGCTTGGATTCGCAGGAAAAGCTGGAGTAGAGCTTGCAACCAATCTTTGGGGTATTAATTTTATCTTTTCAGCAATCATAGCTATAGCAGTCAGAAAAATCATGGATTTGCTCAAAGTGGGATATGTGCTCGATGACGATGCCCTATCTAGAATTTCTGGTACTTCAGTAGACTATATGGTTGCTGGTGCTCTTGCTGCTATTTCGCTGGTATTTGTAGAGAAATATTGGTTTCCGATTCTCCTTATGTCCACATTGTGCGGATTCATGGTGTACTACACGATTCCATGGGTGAGTTCGCGGATTTTCCGAGATTTTAGATTCGAGCGAATGCTTATGCTCTATGGGGTCTCTACTGGCACGCTTTCTACCGGTTTGGCTCTTCTAAGGGTAATGGATCCCGAATTCAAGACAAAGGTAACCTCAGACTATATGCTTTCGGCTGGCCTTACCTTCGTGCTAGCTATACCATTTATTCTAGCTATCAATTTGCCAGCAAAAGCCTATACGAGCGGATCTATGGTTCCATATTGGATTTTTATGGCAATAGCTGCAGCCTATATGCTCTTTGTGTCAGTTGTGTATTGGATTCTCGCGAGAAAAAGGCGATTTGCCGCGCCTAGGGTCAATTTTTATCGCCCAGGAAAATGAGACCCAGAGATTTGATGTAACACACTGATAGCGTCAGAATATTTTCTGCCAGATGCTTTCTTATCTTTGAAGACTACGCGATAGACATTCATGCCATTATAGAACTCGAAAAAATTCCACTTGAGCACGCCCTCTCCGTCGATTTGCTCTATAGGAAAAACAATTGATTCGAGCTTGGCATTTCGAGTGTCATGGAATTCGAGACGGTCTATATAGAGTTCGATACGCCCTATGATCAAAGTCTCCATACGATCCATGCGTTTTCCGCGCTTTAGCTTGACCGGCTCGTCAAAAAAGAATGGAGCTTCAAGGTTTACTCTCTCCGGGCCTGAGAGGCATCGATATAGAAGCCTACTCTGGAAACTATTCCAGCTTACGATTGAGTCGAGAAAAGGGGCCTCGTCGAACGGGGATAAATAGCTTTCCCGATTGCCTTTAGAGCGGAGCAAGAATGAACTATCGTATTGGTATTCTATAGTAAATCCGCACTGTCTGCAGGTGAATAGATTGCCTGAGCTGTGCATGGAAGCCCTTTCTCCGCAACTAGGACAAATGTAGAGCGCTAATTCAAGGCTCTCTGCTCCCTTTGTGGTTTTGAATTGAAGGCTTTTTTGTTTACACCAAGCCGAATCATCATAGCAAAGTGCATCGTTGAGCAATCGATCTATAGTTGAGAGCTCCATTTTATGTAGCTGTTCCGGACTAAACAGAAGCGAAAACGAGACTTCAACTTTTCCTTGCCGTCGAACATGAGACCATCGAGGTTTTGCAAGATACCCGCCATTTGTCTTTACCAATACTACAGGGACTCGCAATAAGCGTAGCAATTTTGCACTGGAAAGAAAAACGGGAGCAGGAGTACCTGTCCAAGTGCTCTGACCTTCAGGGTACATTCCGACTACACTATGCTTATGCTTTACTAGATCGACGATCCAATTGACAGTCTCGATATCTGGTATAGCTTTTGATTTTGGAATACTTCCTACAAGCTTGATCAGCATAAAGCGCATGATCGGATTTCTCATATTACCATCACTGGCAACCCAGTGTATGGGAAAAGGCACGAAAGTGCTGGCGATGAAGGGATCAAGCAGCGTTGTATGATTTCCTACCATAATGAATGGAGGCTTGAGTTCTTTAAAGAGTTCGGTATTTATTGCAGTAATCCGATATTTCCACTTGAGCCAATTTCCATACGTAAACCTTAAAAGCCATGTGAAGAACTTAAAATTAGTCGGAGAGTATCGTCGGTTGAGAATCATAATTGGCAACCCTGCTCACGATCATAATCATCGATTCTCGGTATAGCAAGGTAGGTCATAAAGATAGTGTTGCATGCCTCTGGTATTTTATTAAAATCTTCCTATTAACCCCATGAAATAAATTCAATCTTGTGCTATGTATACATTGGAAGAAGAATCCAAATTAACCACTATGGAGTACGAGGAGCAGTCTATGCCTTGTAAAAAGCCCCTCTCATCGAACAATAGCTATCAAAAGGCAAGCAATGACAGTGTATCGAAGACACTAGAGCGATGGCTCGAGATTCATGAGCCTGTCGACAAAGACAAAACTAAAGAGGATCCAGAAGCAGATGACAGATTAGATTCAATTTCTGCCTACTCCAGATTTAAGCGCATGCTTCCTCAAGACGAACTAGATCTCCACGGGTTGTATGCGGAAGAAGCTCGTCAGATGATACAAACCTTTATCGCCAATAGTGCAGCCAGAGGCCTTGAAAAAGTGAGCATTATACATGGAAAGGGAAATCATTCGCAGGAAGAGCAGGTTCTAATACATATAGTTCGAGAAGAGCTTGAAAAGAATCCACAGGCAGGAGAATTTGATTTTGCAGACAGTCGGCATGGTGGCAAGGGTGCTACCTGGGTCCGCATTCGACCTCCTATTTCTCGCGATAAATAATTCGTCCTCGGTTCAAATCGTATGGCGAGAGGCCAACTTTTACTTTATCGCCTGGCACAATTCTGATATAGTGCTTGCGCATTTTCCCGGAGAGGTGCGCAAGAATAATGTGTCCATTTGCTAATTCTACGCGAAACATCGTGTTAGGAAGAGCCTCTTTTACGATGCCTTCTACCTCAATAGCTTCTTCTTTAGTCACATATACTCCTTGATAATAGGTTTTCAGGATGTCAGCCCATCATTGAGGGAATTTCCATCCGTTCTTTGCAAGACTACGGCTTGCGCAAAGGCCACAAAAGAAAACTCTTGCAGCTGCAATGCGAATGAAATAGTATGAATCAATGCATAGAATGTCAACATGAGGACATCTCTAAATATGTCTTGACATTTTTAGCAATGTGATGCATTGTGCCCATCCACTGCATACTGGTTATTTGCTATTGCCAGCAACTGATGAGGGGGAGAGAGATGGAGAATGCCTTCATCGAAAAAATGAAGAAACTCTTGCTAGCCCAGAGACAAGAGATTTTGAATACAATCGCCGAATCGAATAAGGAGCTCAGAAAAGCTCTTTCCGAGACCGATCCCAAGGATTCAGCAGATATCGCATCTGATGATATCGATAGAATCATGATCGAAGCCTTGAGTTCACAAGATCTAAAGCGCTACCAAGCAATAGAATCAGCACTCCTTCGAATCAACCAGGGTCGCTATGGCCTTTGCGCAAAGTGTGGCAAGAAAATTCCAGATGAGCGTCTAGAGGCCATTCCCTATGCCGTACTCTGCGTCGAGTGCCAAAAAAGCGACGAGCGAAAAAACCGCTGATCTATCGACGCTGGCCTTTCATTGACGCTAGAGCGGCTTCTTTCCAGACACCGGGAGCATCCATATACCACAGCGCTTTATACCCTGCTATCTCTGCAATTTCCAAGGCTTTGAGCTGACATATACCAATATGTGAAGGCGCATGTGCATCATCTCCAATGGTAATTCTTATGCCTTTCTCCTGCATTCTTTTTAATATGAAGACTGACGGATAGGGCTCGCTGCGCCTACTCCGTGTAATACCTCCTGTATTTATTTCTGCGATATAATCTTTTTCGGCAGCAAGGTCCAGAGCTTGGAATGCAGCATCCACATAGGCTCGATTTTCTTCATCGAACCAGCGTCCAGCAATATTATTTTTCTTTACTAAGTCAAAATGCCCTATTATATCGAATCCACCAACTTCTATCATTTCAGAAATATGCCGCCAATATCGCTTCCAGATTTTTCGATAATCACCATCTGGTGCCCATTCTTGGACATGAAGGGCAAATTGCTCCTCTGGTTCATCAACAGTAAATGGATATTCGCCAGGAACGGTGATATAGTGAACCGAGCCTATGCGGTAATCAAGATGCATAGGCTCGTAAGCTGGGTCGTTAGGCATTGCTATTCCCGGTGCGTATTCGGTCTCTAGACCCAAAAATATCTTCATACCTTTTGGTGCATATTCCTGTGCTAAAGAACGGATGGCAGAGACATAGGAATCAGCCTTATACCAAGGCAAATTGCAATCTGTCTCTAAGGAAATTGGCGCATGGGCGGAAAACCCTAGATGGGTGTATTGATTTTCGAATGCGGTGCGAGCCATTGTGGCTGCATCTGCCTTTCCATCGCAAAACAGTGTATGGGTATGAAAACTAAAGGCCATGCGACATACTAGCATCTTTTAATATTTTTTTTCTATGTGCTATGTGGGTGTAAGAAAATTCAATGTAAAGGCAAGCATGCTGCATTTTCGTCTATTGACGCGGTTATAGCCCTTTTTTACTATGAAAGAATGAGCGAATTTACTGCCAGGTCTGTTGCGATCTTTTTCTCGGTATATAGCAGCGGAGAAAAACTCGCTAGATCTCTTAGACAATGTTGCACTCATGTCGCTATTCTGAGCGGATATTCTGAAGAAATTTCTCGAAAATTCGATTGTATTATTACGGAGACAGGGTTGCTAAATGAAAGAGAAATCCATACTATTCTTGACTCCTCAACTGCTTTGGTGCTTATCGAAAAAGCCGTGGGAAAGATGCCGCAGGCTAAAAATGCTGAATATTCTTTAGAGCAGTTTTCTAATTGTGCTCTTCTAAGAGTTTTACCAAAAAACGCATCTAACTCAACAATTAAATGTGCCGTCTATCAGCTCTTTGCAAAGATGGATAGTATCCTTTCGTCTCAAAACACTATAGCAGCCGCGCAGAGTCAATTGCGGACACTGCTATCCTCTCTTCCGGATATTGTATATGTTCTGGACGAACAAGGCTATTTTCTCTATCTAAATGAGTCGGTTGGATTGCTTGGCTATCTGCCTTCAGAGTTGATTGGAAAGCATTTCGGCTCCATTATTCATCCAGAAGATAGGCCAAACATCTCGCGAGATCTTGTTGTGGAGAAAATAAGGCAAAATAATATAATGCCTACAAATCCTCCAAAACTCTTCGATGAACGAAGATCAGGTTCGCGCATGACAAGAGAACTCGAAGTGAGACTTCTGCACAAAGATGGCCATGTAATCTATGCAATGGTAAATGCTTATGGAGAACAAGCCTTCGATGTGCCACTCTTTTCGGATGTGGTTGGCAAAAAACTTCAGACTATCGGTGTTATTCACGATATCAGCGCAATGCATCTCTATCAAGAAAGCCTAGAGGAATCACTAGCTGCCAAGGAGAGACTTCTGCGCGAAATCCATCATAGAATAAAGTCAAATCTGCAATTGGTAGCTAGCTTGGCTCACTTAAAGCAGATTGACACTAAGGCTGCAGCGGCTATCGAGGTATTGAAAGACCTAGAAACGCAGATAAAAAGCATTGCGCTTGTACACGAAGCTCTATATCAATCGGAAAGAGTCGATCGATTGTCTGCGAGGGACTTTTTTGGACAATTCTGCCATTTCGCAGAAGAAGCTCTCGAAAGAATAGGGTCCACAGTACACATTAAAGTTTCTGCTGAGGATTATCCACTGGATCCAGATCTCCTTGTTCCTCTTTCGCTAGTCTTGCTATATCTCTTGGAAGGCGCTTATAAGGCTAGCTATGAGAGACGTGAAAAGGTGGAAGTTTATCTTTCTTTTGTGCAAAAGCAAAATGGTATGCAGATCATTGAGATAAATGGGGAGGGGATTTTTGAGAATGCAGATTCTATTGTCATGCAAGCATTGCTAAAACAAGCCCATGCAAACTTGGAAATACCCAGAGGAGAGGATAGCGGAAATTTTTGCCGGCTTATTGTGGAAACTAAGTCTAAAATGCGTGGTATATAATATATAAAAATTGTTATATTAAATATATAGAGGAGAGCTTGATGGGTCAGATTTATGATTTTGCAGTTATTGGAGCAGGTGCGGCAGGACTCTCCGCCGCTCAGTATGGAGCACGTGCCAACCTAAGTACAATTGTAATCGAAGAATTAGCCCCTGGAGGTCAGGCTCTTTTTATAGACAAATTGGAAAACTATCCTGGTATTCTGGAGCCCATTAATGGATTTGAACTTGCCGAGCGAATGCGCAAGCAGGCGGAGCAATTCGGCAGCTCTTTTATCGAAGCAAGCGCATTATCGGTGAGAAAAGCGGAAGACCGCTTTATAATCGAGACAAGCGTTGGACCTCTAGAGAGTCTCACGGTTCTTATAGCTACAGGCGCAAGACATAAGCAGCTTGGTATTCCTGGAGAACAGGAATACATAGGCAAGGGTGTTTCTTATTGTGCTACATGCGATGGTCCATTCTTCAAAGGAAAGCGCATTCTTGTGGTGGGCGGAGGCGATTCTGCCTGCGACGAAGCGATCTATCTCTCCAATCTTTCGGATAAAATCTTAATGATCCATCGTCGAGATCGGTTCAGAGCGCAAAAAGCTCTCGCTAGCCGAGTTCTCTCCAATCCTTCGATTAAAGTGCTCTTCAATACCGTTGCGAAAGAGATCAAAGGAAACTCAAGGGTCCGCTCAGTTGTCCTGGAAAACACCCTTTCGCATGAATTAACCGAGGAGCCATTCGATGGAATATTCATATTTATCGGCTCTACACCTCAAACGGGCTTTCTTAAAGATATAGCTATACAATTCGATGAATCAGGCTATATCATAACCGATTGTAATATGCAGACAAGCATTACAGGTCTATTTGCTGCAGGCGATGTGAGAGCAACTCCATTTAGACAAATTGTCACCGCAGCAGCCGATGGCGCAATCGCGGCTCGATCAGCTGCCAGCTATATCGATGAGCAGAGAGGGCAGGCTTATCGATGAATAGATGAGAGGTATCGATGAAAAAATCGATGAATTTCTGTACGCTCGATTCAGTGCTCAGAATCCCGATTGACCTTGTATGCGGTCTGGATGAGGCAGGAAGAGGCCCGCTTGCTGGTCCTGTTACTGCAGCCGCCGTCATTCTGCCAAAAGGCTTTCCCATTACCATGCTCGATGATTCTAAAAGAATGAGTGCTCGTCGCCGCGAAGAGGCTTATTGCATGATTGTGGAGCAAGCGCTCGACTGGGCTGTGGGATGGGCTACTGTTGAAGAAATCGAAAAGTACAACATTCTTATGGCGAGTTTGCGCGCTATGGAAAGGGCTTTTAGAGGGCTATCGCATCTTCCAGCGCTTGTTGTGGTCGATGGATTATTTGCTCCGTCCCTTAGCATGAATGGGACAAATATCGAAGCAGCGACCATGGCTAAAGCGGATGGCTTGATTCCCGCAGTAATGGCCGCTTCTATACTCGCAAAAGTAGCCAGAGATCGCATGATGGATTGCCTAGATGGCATCATGCCTGAGTATGGGTTTAAAAACAATAAGGGATATCCAACTAAAGAGCATCGCGCTGCCATAGAGCGCTTTGGCCCATCGCGATTCCATCGGAAGGGTTTTCACTTATTGATTCAATCCGATGCACCACTTTTTGACTCTCTGGAATCTCCAGAAGAATGAGGTTTCTTTCTAATAACAAATCGACGAGGAGCTTGCGAAGAGCTTTCCTGCAATCTCTGGCGCGCTTGTCGAGGATCCTGCCTAGGCTGAGAAGACTGTATTGCCGTTCTATCTGGTTTTGGCCTTTGACTAGCTTTTTCCATATAGCCAGCTGCGGTTCTCATTGCTCGCATGAAGCCTTCCATGTTTTCTTGGAATATCACGATTGATCGCCTATCGAAGGTTTCTGTCTCAGTAGGTTTGCTCTCTACAATGGACAGAAAAATGTCGCCATTTCTATTTTCTTTTACATTAAAAAAATAAGTTCTTCCCTCACAGATGAATCTTGTAGAGAACAGTTCGCCGCGGATACCCATTAGAACTCCTTTTATATGGAACTATCCTACATTATTTTGTCTAGGCGAAGCAAGCAGATCGGCCTTAGCGACCAATCCTTTGTGCCATGTGCGCAGCCAAGCTTCGTCGGCGTATGTTCCACCTCTTATATCTACCAAAATACGGAATACGGGCTCTGTCCCTGAAGCTCGCATCCATAGGAATGCTTTAGGTTCGCCTGCCTTATTGTAAAGTACGATTCTAAGACCTCCATTCTTGGAAGCGCCAAAGTCTGATCCAATTTCCCATTCATCAGATCCAAGAGAGGCGAAGGCCCTCCATGAGACGATGTCGAACCTTTGCTCTAGTTCTGGCTGTATTTTTGGCCAGTCCTCCAGAAAAAGTCTTTGGTAGGTATTTTTAAGTTCGATCTTATCTATGGTACGAATTTTTAGCGCAGCATTAGGTTCGAAGGCGCTCGTAGTAATCCATTGTGGTAGACTTTCTATAACATCTTCGAGATCATAGTCAGGCTGGTAGCGTTCGGGGCTGCCAATTGCCTCAAGCCAAAGATTAAAACAGGTTTCATTTTTCTGAGCGTCGCCAAGCCTTAATAATCGAATCATAGAGCCAATAGTGGATAATGGATCGCGTACCTTTGAAGGATGAGTAATATTGCCTCCATTCGAGCCTTCCCCAAGAATGCGAACCGTCCATCCTTCCAATCTAAGCCTTTCCGCGCGACAGACTACATTGGCTTCGCCTGTTTCGGTTCTAAATACTTTTGCGCCGAAGACTTCTGCTATGGCTTCAATGCGCATACTTGTTGCATCATTGACGACGATAGCGATTCGGTTTGTTTCGCCTTTCCATTTTAGATAAGCTAGCTCGGATAGGCAGGCCAAGGCAAAGACCTGCTGGGCTTCCAAAGGGATCGCTTCTCTAAGCCTATTGTTGTAATACACAAGATTGCCTCTATCTCCATCGCAATCTGGTACATAGCCAAGAGCATAGGCTGCATTTTTTTCGTGGGCAGATTGTAAAGCTTTTATGCAATCATCAAGCGATTCGTTTTCAGGTACGATTCTATGAGCAAAGATGCCAGGTTCCATATTTAGCGCTTTAGATTCGGCTCCGAGAGCAGAGAGCCAATCCAAATCGATGCTCTGTGTTCGCGCAGACCCATTGAGCTCCGCAATTATACCAAAAGGCCGCTTTTCGCAAGCATTTGCGATTTCCAAAAGTATTCTTTCTTGAGCCTCGGTTGTCTCTTCGTCGGTGAAGACACTATGTGCAAAGAGCATATAAGCCGATTGCGAATAACGTTTCCAGTGGGCAACATTCTCATAGCATTTTGTCAAAGCTCGAGCGTCGGCCTTTTCAAGTGCTATAAGCGCTAGCTCTGAAGATTCAGGATCTGATAGAAAAACCTTGAGCTCTGAGATAAGTGGTTTTATCTGTTCGCTTTTCAGCACACCTCCACAAAGGCCAAATTTGACACCATTATATCCAGGAGGATTGTGGCTAGCCGAGATATATACAAATCCATCTGAGTGGAATTCATGGTCCACATCTAAAGCCGTAGTTTGAGCAGCATATGCCGTGATTTCTGGAATTGGAACTATAAACAGATAGCGAACCTCACATCCTTCTCCAATAAGCACTCGAGCAAAAATGTCAGCGATAGTAGGGCTCGTACGCCTTGTGTCGATACCTAGGAGCACAATAGGCTTGTAGGGTCTACAATGTTCTTTAATAAATGAAGAAAAGACTATTGCCATTCCTGCCACTATTACTATATCCGCAGGGGCTAGAAGTGGCGAAAGAGAGTTATCTGGTAGCTGCTCATAATCCCAAGAGGCATACCCCGCGGCAATCTCGGGTTTAGCGAAGATCTTTCGCCATCCTGAGGCAGACAGAATTAGTTCTTGAGCAGCTAGTCTAACATCTTTAGAGGTGGGGAGCTTTTCTCTAGAGAGAGGTATCTTCCCCGGGTCCCCAATAGGCAAACCAAGAAATGGGTGGCTAATCAATGGCATGTTTTGCTCCTGGCAATATTGTAGCTGTTTTTCTCGATTCTGATAATGATAATGCCATTGATAGACAGCGTTGCAATAGAGTCATAAAACAGCCAACTTCTGTCAGGTCAGGGAAAATGCTTATTTACCTGGATTGCCTCTGGCGATATATTGATTATTGGAATGTTCGGTATCTTTAAGCATTTTTTATTTTTTATTCGCGGTGTAAAAACTTATGCTCTTGTTGGTCCTTCGGGGACAGGCAAGAGTTTCCGCGCAAAGCTCGTAGCGCAAAAATATGGCATAGAACTCATAATAGATGATGGCCTTTTAATACGTGGTGATCAGATTCTTGCAGGCCGCTCGGCAAAAAAAGATCCTACTTATCTTGGTGCCGTTAAAACTGCGCTTTTCGACGATCGAGAACATCGAGATCAGGTGGCAAAAGCTCTTCAGCGAGAAAAATTCCGGAAGATCCTAGTAATTGGCACAAGCGAGCGCATGGTGCAGAAGATTTGTGAGCGCTTGCAGTTGCCACATCCGGTCAAGGTGATAAAAATAGAGGAAATAGCCACAAAAGCCGAAATCGAAAAGGCAGTGCAGTCGCGCAAGGTTGAAGGTAAGCATGTCATTCCAGTTCCGGCTCTTGAAGTAAAGCGCAGCTATCCTTCAATATTCTATGATAGTGTAAGAGTCTTTCTAAGGCGAAGCTTTGGCGTAGGCGCGACTCTTCCCAAATTATACGAGAAGTCTGTCGTACGCCCAGAGTATGCAAAACGTGGCAGAGTAGCTATTTCAGAAGCAGCGCTTTCGCAGATGGTAGTTCACTGTGTGAGCGAATTCGATCCTAATGTCCGCATTATGCGACTCGCAATTCGCAATGATACTCAAGGTTATCGAATTACAATTATGCTCGAAGTTCCTTTTGGAACAAGGCTTCCTTCGAAAGTACATGCATTGCAGGAATATATTGTCGACAGCATCGAAAAATTTACTGGAATTCTAGTTGCAGAGGTGAATATCGTCATAGATAGACTGACCGCTCGCCCACAGAAAGGCCAGAAATGGGGCCAGGCTATTGACGGTCGTGTTTCCTCTGTGTAGTATGCGCACATATGCGGCAGTACCTTTAATGATTCTGCAGTAATCGTTTCCAAGGAGAGAAAAGGTGCCCTGTGGTAGAAAGCGAAAGCTCCAAAAGATAGCGACGCACAAGAGAAAAAAGAAAAGAAGACTGAATCGCCATAAGACCCGCAAATGATCGCGCCGCACTTATGTTCTTGAAAAGAGGCCACCCCTTACAAAAGGGCGGCCTTTTTATTTCCCGCCTTTTATTTCCGGCTTTTACTGCTATTTGAAACACTTCCAATAGGGATTCGATTTCTATTTGAACTGAATAAATACCGTTTCGATATTTGAAACGCCCTTTCATCTTTTGCAGATTTCCTCTTGCGTTTCTTTGGACACATGGTATACTTGAAGTCACTGCCTTTTATTCAGGAGAAACTACATGCAATCCGTCGTTCTCGTCATAAACCCTGGATCTACTAGCACGAAATTTGCGGTTTTTCACGGAGACAGATGTATTTTCGATCAGACGCTGAATCATTCGGCGGAAGAACTCTCAGGTTTTTCTACTATCGCATCCCAGTATGAATTTAGAGAGAAAGCGATTCAAGAAGCACTCAAGGAGAGAAATTTCGACATGTCATCGCTCAATGCGGTAGTTGGACGGGGAGGGCTTCTGCATCCAATTCCTGGTGGAATATATAGAATAAACGAAGCCATGAAGGCTGATTTGCTCGCTGCAAGGTATGGAGAGCATGCATCGAACCTGGGTGCTCTCATAGCGGATACTTTCGCAAAACAGTTTGGAATTCCCGCCTTTATTGTGGATCCTGTAGTTGTCGACGAGCTCGAGGATGTAGCGCGCGTATCGGGTCACAAGCTCTTTAAACGAATTAGCATTTTTCATGCATTAAATCAGAAGGCGGTGGCTCGTAGATTTGCAAAAGAGCGCGGTATTAACTATGAAGACATAACGCTTATCGTAGCTCATCTGGGGGGAGGTATTTCTGTGGGCTTGCACAGAAAAGGCAGAGTTATCGATGTAAATCAAGCGTTAAGCGGAGAAGGGCCATTTTCGCCAGAGCGTTCTGGCACCTTGCCTGCAGGAGACCTGGCAAGACTATGCTTTTCTGGACAATATACTCTCCAAGAAGTACTTAAGATGATAACTGGAAAGGGTGGTATGGTAAGTTTTCTCGGAACCAACAATATGCGCGATATCGAGCATATGCGCGACCAAGGAAATAAAGAAGCGGACTTCTATTTCCAGGCTTTTGTATATCAAGTAGGCAAATATATTGGTTCTCTTGCACCGGTAGTCGAAGGAAAGGTCGATGCAATTATATTGACTGGGGGTATCGCATTCTGGAAAGAGGTCACCGAGAGAATAAGCCAGATGGTTTCGTTTATTGCACCAGTAGTGGTTTACCCGGGAGAAGGTGAACTTGAGGCCTTGGCAATAGCGGGCCAAATGGCGCTCTCTGGAGAAGCCGAAGTAAAGGAGTATGTGCCATGAACCATATATCAGATATAATCGAGGAGGCTCGGAAGATCGGCAGGCGAAAATTTTCGGTTGCTTGTGCGCAGGAAGCAACTGTGCTCGAAGCCGTAACAGAAGCATACCGCGAAGGAATAGGGGAGCCTATTCTTGTGGGTAATCCTAGAGCTATCGAAGAAGCTGCCAAAGAGGCCAATGAGGGGAAAGGGGCGGATATTTCGCCATTCTCGATCATTGAAGAAAATGACATGGAGAAAGCAGCAGCCAGAGCAGTTGCTCTTGTTCGCTCTGGAGAAGCGGAATTTCTAATGAAAGGTATTATCGACTCCAGCCTCTATCTTAGAGCTGCTCTCAACAAAGAGACGGGCCTCAATGCTGGCAAGATTGCATGCCATGTGGCGGTCATGGAAGTACCGACCTACCACAAACTCTTTGCTATTACTGATGTAGCCCTCAATATCGCACCTGATCTTCCAACTTTTATCGACATGATCAATTCAGCAGTAAAAGTAATGAAAATTCTAGGAGTAAATAATCCAAAGGTTGCATTGCTGGCAGCTGTTGAAAAAGTCAACCCTGACAAAATGCCTTGTACTGCAACAGCTGCAATCCTTACACAGATGAACCGTCGTGACCAGATCAAAAATTGTATTATCGATGGTCCTCTGGCATTGGACAACGCAATAGATCCCGAAAGTGTCCGTATCAAAAAAATAAAATCAGAAGTTGCGGGCGATGCAGATATTCTTGTCACGCCAGAGATAGAATCAGGAAATGTCCTCTATAAATGCCTATTGCACCTCGCAGGGGCTAAAGGAGCTGCCGTGATAATGGGTGCTTCCGTACCTCTAGTTCTCACGAGCCGTGCCGATGATGCAGAGACCAAACTGGCCTCGATTGCCTTGGCTTCTCTTTTGGGAGGCAGAGGTTCTCAGGCCTAAATATAAGGAGTAACTAATGGCGATAAAAGGATCTATAGAGATCGACAGGGAGCGATGCAAAGGTTGCCTCCTTTGCATCCGCGCTTGTCCGACAAAAGTCCTAGGTGTCGATAGCGAGCCGAACTCCTGGGGATATTTCCCTTCCAGGGTGATCGCGCAAGAAAAGTGCATAGCATGTGGAAACTGCTATGATGTCTGCCCCGATGTGGCAATTACCGTGTACAAACTCTGAGGGAGAAAGATATGGCTGAAGAAATTCGCCTTATGAAAGGCAATGAAGCGATAGGCGAAGCGGCGGTGCGAGCGGGGTGCCGCGCTTATTTTGGTTATCCCATAACCCCGCAGAACGAACTTACCGCCTATATGGCTAGGCACATGCTGGCAAGAGGCCGAACGTTTATTCAGGCTGAGTCCGAAGTTGCAGCGATCAACATGGTATACGGTGCTGCTTCGACCGGCGCTCGTGCAATGACGAGCTCTTCGAGCCCAGGTGTTTCGCTCAAACAAGAAGGCATTTCTTATCTCTGCGGTGCTGACCTTCCGGCTGTGGTAATAAATGTGGCGCGTGCGGGTCCTGGTCTAGGCGGTATATCGCCAGCTCAAGGCGATTATTTCCAAGCAACGCGAGGTGGTGGGCATGGGGATTATTATACGATAGTCCTCGCTCCCAAGGGTGTGCAGGAAGCTGCGGATCTCACTTACGAGGCTTTCGGGCTCGCCGAGAAATGGCGCATGCCAGTGCTTATCCTCGCGGATGGGCTAATTGGTCAGATGATGGAGGGGGTAGTGCTCCCTGAGCCTATAGATCCAGTCAATCTGCAGCGCAAATCTTGGGCTGTTGGGCACTCTGTGGAGATGGCAAGGCCTTATAATCATATATCAAGCATAAATCTTATACCCGACGAGCTCGAAGCCATGAATAGAAAGCGATTCGAACGCTATGCACAGATAAAAAAGGAACTAATTCGTTATGAGGAAATTGAAGTCGAGGATGCCGATATAGTCTTTGTGGCTTATGGAACTTCGGCGCGCGTTTCCCATGGGGCTTTACAAATAGCTCGGGCTAAGGGGATGAAGGTTGGCCTTTTCCGACCAATTACACTCTGGCCATTCCCTTATGAGCAGCTTTATAGACTAGCAGAGCGAGGCAAACGTTTCCTTTGTGTTGAAATGAGCATGGGGCAGATGATCGAGGACGTGCGGCTCGCAGTCAGCGGAAAAGCTCCTGTGTACTTCTATGGGCGCTGTGGCGGGAATATACCCAGTCAGGAAGAAGTTTTCGCCGAAGCGCTAAGACTTTCGGGCAAGTGAGGGGAGGAATTTATTATGGAAATTGCTTATAAGCATCCAAAGAGCCTCAAGTCGATACAGACAAAATACTGCCCTGGCTGTGGTCATGGGGTAATCCATAGAATCATCGCCGAGGTCGTAGATGAAATGGGATTGCAGACTAGGGCGATTATAACAAATCCGGTTGGCTGTTCTATTTATGCCGATATGTACTTCGATTTCGACTCGGTTCAGCCCGCACATGGTCGAACACCTGCCGCTTCGACGGGCATAAAGCGAATGTTGCCTGATCATCTTGTCATCTGCTATCAAGGCGATGGAGACCTTGCGGCCATTGGTACAGCCGAAATAATCCATGCGGCTAACCGTGCCGAGAAATTCACGACAATCTTCGTAAACAACGCGATCTATGGTATGACAGGAGGGCAGATGGCTCCGACAACCCTTGTTGGTCAACATGCTACAACGGCACCAGAAGGCCGCGATCCTATAAATGCCGGTATGGGCTATCCCATTCGGGTATGCGAACTCTTAGCTTCGCTCGAAGGGACAAAATACCTTGCTCGCGGCGCCGTGAACAATATGGTGAACATTAGAAGAACAAAAAAGTACATTCGCAAGGCCTTCGAAGCTCAAATGCGTGGCGAAGGCTTTACGATGATTGAAATTCTCTCACAGTGTCCAACAAACTGGCAGATGAATCCCGTGGAGTCTGTCGAATGGCTCGAGAAAAATATGATTCCCTACTATCCCCTAGGCGAAATCAAAGATACTCTCAGCACGGCTGCAGCCCCTGCGCAGGCGCATTGAAAGGAGCGTTCCATGACCGAAAAAACATTTATGACCGGCTTCGGTGGCCAGGGCATTATTTCGATGGGGCAGCTTTGGGTGTATTGCGCAATGAAAGAGGGCCTCAAGGTAACCTTTTTCCCCTTCTATGGAGCAGAGAAGCGCGGCGGTATTGCACGCGCATCGGTAATAGTTTCGGACAGCGAAATAACAAGTCCAATTGTCACCGTTGCCGATTCAGTCGTCATAATGAATCAGGACTCCGTGGAAATTGGAGAGAAGGTTTGTAAAGAAGGCGGAATCATATGTGTCAATTCCAGCCTCGTCAAGAAAGATCCTGCGCGCCCTGATGCAAGAATCTATCATATTCCATGCAACGAGATAGCGCTCAAGCTCGGCAATGTCCGTGTTGCAAACATGATAATGATGGGAGCCCTTAGTAAGGTGACAGGAGCCGTTAAGCTTCAAGACCTCGACACTATATTGCCAAGCTATTTCTCTTCGAATAAGCGTTCGCTCATCGAGATCAATATTGCTGCAGTTGAGGAAGGAAAGAAGGTAGTAGCGTGATATAATGCTCTCACCTTATGAAGCCTGAATCGCAGTCGTCAGAATTACCGAAGGGAACGAAAAACCGCAAAGCTCGAAAGCTGATTTGGAAAGTTATCCGAATAGCCTTAATAGCAATACTCATTGTACACCTAGTCTATATAGGGCTGACGAGCGCCCTCATATTTACATATAAGTTCGCTAATCCTCCTACAACAGTGCTTATGCTATATCGTTCGACTGTAAGTCATTGGAAAGTGCAAAAGCCCATTCCCCTAAAGACTTCACAGATCCCTTTGTATGTTAGGAGGATGCTAATCTCGGTAGAAGATGGCAAATTCTACGAACATCACGGCATTGACATAGAGGCCATCAAAAGAGCACGAGAGCTCAATGAAAAAGTGGGCAAACCGATGTATGGTGGAAGCACGATTACCATGCAGGTCGCGCGCACACTTTTTCTTTTACCTACTAAGAGTTATGTCCGCAAGTATTTCGAAGCCATAACGGCGCTGGAGCTAGAACTCATTCTCTCCAAAGATCGTATTCTCGAACTCTATTTTGGTTATGCAGAATGGGGCAAAGGGATCTTTGGAATAGAGCGTGCTTCTCGAGTCTATTATGGCAAAGGTGTGGCAAGTATCGATCGAGATCAGGCAGCTCGTCTTATAGCTCTTCTTTCTTCTCCCATAAAATATACACCCGATACCCTCTATCGCTCGTTGATCTTGAGGCAGAGATATGCCTATCTTGTTGCTCGATATGTGGCTGCCGTACCTGTAGCGGCTATCTCGGTCGAGACACCGCCGCCATCCGGAATAGAACCCTCTGTCGACATATCTGAGATACCCGATGCTGAGGAAGATGTTACAGCAGAACAGGGCATCTCTCCGAATTCTGAAGGATTATCCGAGGATACATCTTCAGCGCCGTCCTCAACAGAGACTGCGGAACCCGCTCTACAGGTTGATACTTTGAAAGAGACTACGAATCAAATGAAAACAGATAAATCATCGACTCCAGGGACTTCTGAGTTTTAAAGCATTAGCCTATTTTTTTGGTGCAGCTTTTTGTCTCACAGCTTGGACTATGAGCTTTTCGAGGGCATCCGCAAAGCGCTTCATATAGGAGGGTTTTCTTAAATTGCCTTTGGGACTAGGAGGAGCAATTCCCGAATCTCGCATATATGCAAGAGCATCTCGAAGAGAGCGTCGCTCGCCTATATTTTCAAAAGTAAAAATATCACCGCGATCGTTCATGGTATGAACAGAATGCGCCAGCAGGCGCTCTGCAAGAGGAATGTCTCGGGTTATGGCTATATCATTTTGTTCTGCATGAGCTTCAATGTAGAAATCGGCGGCTCCATCTCCAGGCTCGACAAGGATGAGATAATCTCTAGGAATTTCTGGAAGATTTCGGCTTGCCACAAAGCGCACCAAGATTGAAATACCATCGTAATTTCTCTTTGTTTTAGCCCTTCTTATTAGCATTGGCCTGATATCTTTTGGGAGAGAATCGGCATCCACCCATATAGTCAGTGTGAAATCAGACTCATTAGCCCTAGAGTTGGAGGACGAGTTCAAGGGATCTTTTTGCGAAGCTGCACTCATGTGTCTATCTCGCCAACAGCAGCAATCCAAAGTTTGCCTTCTCCTTTTAGTTCGAGCTGTCCGCAGGATCCAGCGGCAAAGCATGATTTGCGAGCTGGCAATTCTAGTTGTTCTCCATTATGAAGTCGAAAGCTTCCTTTGGTACATAGAAAGATCTTTGGTCCCCCAGATGTAATGGTTATCGAAGAAGAGGAGGCGCTGGAGTTGACCTCGATGGATTCGAGTCGAAATTCTTTAGCTGGGGTCTTGTAGATGGCATGGGTTCCCCAATCGAATCGTTGATATTCGGGTAGAATCAAGAGAGGTTTCGTTTCCAGGTCGACAATATTACATAGAAGATCTACATCGATATGCTTGACAGTTAGGCCTGCCCTTATGACATTGTCGGAGCAAGCCATGATCTCAAGAATGCTGCCTTTTAGATAAGAGTGAATCACACCAGCGGGTACGAATAGACCTTGACCGGGCTCAAGCTGCAACAGATCGAGAAAAAGGGGAGCGAACTGCCCTGGATCACCCGGATAGCGAGATTGTAGCTCTAATACCCAATGTGCAGCATCTCGAGCTGTCTTTTGTTCCGAATGAAGGAGCTGTTCGGCTCGAGCATGCAATTCAGTCTCTAATGCTAGATATTCCTCGCCTCTAACACAAAAGAGTCGCTTTATTAGGCTACGGAGTTCACTTTTATCCTTTCCTTTAAATTCGAGAGAATCGCAAAGCGAGTGACCCAAAAGAGAGCATATTTCATATATCGAGCGAAATCCTGCCATGGCTTGAAATGATGTAAGTGCTACGGCCAGCTCCGGTTTATGGTGGGGGTCTTTGAATGTCCGCTCTGGAGCCAATCGGCCAATACCAGCCGATTCTTCTTTTGCAAATCCTATTTTTGCTTGTTCAAGGTTTGGGTGAACTTGAAGGGAAAGAGGAGAAGCTGCAGCGAGCACCTTGAAGAGAAAAGGCAATTCATTATATTTTTTAGAAATATGATCTCCAAGCCAGTGAGCAGAATCTTGTTTTATCAGCGTATCGAGAGCAAATTCCGAATCATCGAGAATAATCTTAGATGGCGCTCTTTCGTGACTTCCCATCCAGACCTCTCCAATAGGATAGCCTGGTCGCAGCTCTGCTTCCACAAAGGGTATAATCCCTTTAGTATCACCCCATGCATATTGTTGGGCAGAGTTTTTTAGCAAGCTAAGGCAGGGTGGAGTTCGCCGTTCGGTATAGATCGAATTGTTCTTTTCGTCCATAAGATCAATTACCTTTCATTATCAAGGAATTCTGCCACATCTCGACAAATAGAGTCCAGAGCCCCCATCCCGAGTCTACATCTAGGAAGGCTTGAGATAAAAAGACTTCCATAAGCCTTTTTCAAGATGCGAACATCGAGGACAGCAACGACCCCGCGATCCTGCGAGTGACGTATAAGTCGTCCAAAACCTTGCTTAAAGAGAATTACAGCCTCAGGAATGCTCATCTCCGCAAAGGAATTTCCGCCGCGAGCATCGATGGCAGCAGCCCTCGAGGATTGGATAGGGTCGGTTGGCACGCGAAACGGAAGTTTAGTGATAATGACCAAGGAAAGAGTTTCGCCCGGCGCATCCACACCTTCCCAGAAGGATTCTGTCGCAAAAAGGACGCTGGAAATGTCATTTACAAAGGTTCGAAGCAAGGAATATCTATCTTTCTGCCCCTGTCTAAGGGCTAATATGCCTTCTTTCTCCAATAGTGGAGAGACAGCATCATATGTGTCGCGAAGCGCCTTATGACTTGTAAAAAGCACCAGTGCGCGTCCACGTGAAGCCTTAAGCAGTTTCGCTACCGCTGTGTTTAGGTAAGTCTGGAATTCAGCACTATCTGGCGACGGAGCTTCGGTGTCGATGGCGAGCATTGCATTCTTGGAATAGGGGAAAGGCGAAGGATAATTTTTTTGCAGAACTCGGAGGTTTTTCGTAGAGTCTTCTTCTAAGGTCAGGCTTGGTTGTCGATGCTTCAACTTTTTGTCCGGTAGTTCGAGTGCCGACGATCTATCCCCTGATATTCCAGTTCCCAATAATCCCACTCGGCTCCGCCACCATTGAAAGGAGCCGTTGATCGTAAGAGTTGCGCTTGTGCAAATGCAGCTGCGAATCTTGCTGAAAAGTCGTTCTGAAAGTAGGGGAGCCACTTCTAGAGGAGTGGCGCTGCATATCACCATAGGTTCTTTAGGATTCTTATTATCGACTTGGAGCCAAAATATAGAGCTTGGCTCAGCTTCAGGGTTGATGAATCGCGCCAATAAAGCTGCCGTCTCTTCTAGAGACCGGAGTGTAATCCTGAGTTCTATCACACTTTCTTCGTCTTCCAGTTCCAAAGCAATTGCTTCGGAGATTTCTCCAAGGCGCGTGACTAGCAAGGCGATCTCTTTCTCGAGGTTCTGCAGAGTCGACAGGAACATGGTGCGATTAATGCCAGATAAATTTTTTACAAGGATGCTCGATTCTTTTTCCGAAAAGCAAGTGCAAGCGATAGCGTTGAAAGAATCGACCGATGATTCAGCTTTCTCGATTTGAAGACGAGCAGTGTCAATCAGGCTTGAAGGAATATCGCCCAATTTTGAGATTGAAGCTAATATCCCAACTTGAAGCCGCTTCTTACGTCTTGAAAGTCTTGAGAGCAGCCTTTGGATGGACCTCTTTGAAAAAGTCTCAGAAAATAGACTTGTTGCGCTTGCTTCGAGTGCGTGCGCCTCGTCTATCACAAGCGCCTGATATGAAGGCAAAACCGTATTGATGCTTCCTTCTCGAGTTCGTTTTGCCTCCAAGTCAGCAAGCAAGACATGATGATTGACTATGATGAGCTGTGCGCTCGCCGCTTCTAGCCTTACATGAATTACATGGCATTTGTCGTGATAAGGGCAATGCAAGGACAGACAATAATCGCTTTCGGAGCACACACGGCTCCATATAGGATCATCATCTGGCAGAGCAAGGTCTGACTTGTCGCCACTTCCTCCTCCGTTGTCCCACTCGAGGATCTCTCTGAGTTTTATCGAAGAATCGGAAAAAAGAGCATCTTCCTCGATCGCTTCATATAGTCTGCGTTTGCATAGATAATTTCCTCGCCCTTTGACAATCACTGCCTTTGCTTGCTTTTTGAACAAGGAGCTCACTAGAGGAAAATCCTTCTTATATATTTGCTGTTGGAGATTGATAGTAGCCGTTGATACCACTACGCGTTCGCTGTTTCCAATTGCCCAGGCTAGAGCCGGTATAAGATAGGCAAAAGATTTCCCTACACCTGTACCAGCTTCAGCAACAAGAATCCCTCCATCCGAGATGATCTCCGCGACGTCGTGAGCCATTTCTACCTGTGAGAGCCGTGGCTCGAATTCGGGCATGATATGCGATAGCTTTCCAGAGGAATCGAGCACAGCCGCGATTTCGTCTGCATCTAAAGGACGAATTGTCTTGGGTTTGACTGGTTCAGCGACAACGAGTACATGTTCGACTTCATTGTCGACAATATAGCTACCAATGCCTTCAGCCCCTGCTTCGGCTGCTACCACAATATCTGCATCCGAAGGGAAAAGCATGCCGGAGGGGTGGTTGTGAATAAGCACCTGTGCATGTGAATGCTTTTGGAAGGGCGCAGGTACAGCGCTCTCCGTCCCTCTAGCCAAAATATCGATATTCTTTACAAGTCCTTTAGAATCAAGGGTTCCTACTGCAAATATTTCTCTGCCTTCCATGGCAAGAATCGCAGACCTAAGTTCATTCTGTGCTTCTGTCGAAAACCGTGTAGCCACATCTAAGATTGCGGATTGTTTTTTGCTCACATGGCGAGTATAGCATGTATATTCGATTGTTACGAATCTTCGACAAACACAGATCTGTTCTTATCGAAGATCTCAATCAAGGATTCGATGCCCAATTAGGTAGTTGCGAATCTTGAGGTTCCAGGTATATCCTATAAAGTCACATGGATTCCAAAACCGAACAAGGCATAGGCTTAAGCCTGGGCAATACCCATTATGTGCAACCTCGCTGGCGATCTATGCCTGCAGAGGATATATACCGCCACTCAAAAAATGAAGAAAAAGATAGTTATGTTCGTGCCCTGGCTAAACTTCAAGAAGAGGATGAAGAGATTCTCTTGCCACCAGAGCGAGGGCCCATTGTTTTCCGCGACGGAGTTTTTCAGATCGACATGAGCCGCATAGAAGAGAAAGGCGATATAGACCTCGAGCTGAAAAAACTTATCGACAATATTATGAAACCTTGAGGAAGGCATCTACAGATGAGCCTACAATATCAATAGAAAGCGAAGTTTATATAAAGCCCGCTTTGCGGCCAATACTGCATACAATGTAGAAGGCAACTGAGGGATAATTTCGATGATCAAGAGCTATTCGTGGAATGTAAATGGGCTTCGCGCCTGCGCAGAAAAAGGCTTCCTAGACTGGGTTGAGACGACTGCCGCTGATTTTATCTGTATCCAGGAGATCAAATTACAGGAGCCCCAACTGACTGATGAGCTTCGCCATCCTATGGCATACAACGGGAAGCTCTACCATAGTTTTTGGGCTTTCTCCGAAAGGAAGGGCTATTCCGGAACAGGGCTCTATGTGCTTCGCGAGCCGGTTTCGGTGACTAAGCTGGGTATTTCCGAATTCGATATCGAGGGCAGAACTGTCATCGCCGATTATGGCGGATTTCTAATAATGAGTGCTTATTTCCCCAACAGCCAAGAAGCAGGTATGCGGCTCGACTATAAACTCCGTTTCTGTGATGCAATCCTCGATTTCTGCAATTTCGAACGTTCAAAAGGCAAACATGTGATAGTAGCGGGGGATTATAACATAGCCCATAAGCCTATCGATCTAGCCCGTCCTGAGCAAAACGAAGGCAATGCCGGATATTTACCCGAAGAGCGAGCTTGGATGGACAAATTCACCTCCATAGGCTACATTGATACATTCCGATTGTTCTGCAAAGAGCCGGGTAGATATACATGGTGGAGCTATCGCTCCCCAAAAGCCAGAGAAAAGAATATCGGGTGGCGCTTAGACTACCACTGCGTCGATGAAGAGTTTTCGCCGGCTCTGCTTGCAGCCGATATACACGCCGAAGTAATGGGATCCGATCATTGTCCTGTGTCGCTTTTTCTCGATCTGTGATAGTATCGAATTGCTTTGAAAAAATTGACCGGCTCGAAGTCGGCTCCTTGTTTTTGGTTCATCTGGAGGATTTGGCATGCGTGTTCGCTATAATGCGCCGGTTACTCTTACATTTACATTGTGTGCGGCTATCGTGCTCATACTAAGTCAGACTATTATGCCTGCAATAATCCCTAATCTATTTTCAACACCGACGCCCTTTAGAACCAATGTATTCATGGATTATGTCAAACTCTTCACTCATGTGCTTGGGCATGCAAACATTCAGCACTTTATTAGCAACTTCACGATGATCCTGCTTCTGGGACCTATTCTTGAGAGCACATACGGTTCGGGTTTTTTGCTCATAAGCATACTCATCACGGCGCTTGTCACAGGGCTTTCGAATGCCTTTCTTTTCCCGAATGTAGTGCTTCTTGGCGCTTCTGGTGTGGTTTTCATGATGATCATGCTTTCGTCTATAACGAATTTCTCAAAAGGAGAAGTGCCGCTTACCTTTATTCTTATCATGATTATATATTTAGGTGGACAGATCTGGGATGCTCTTACAAAGCAGGACAATATCTCCCAGTTTTCTCATATTATAGGAGGCCTTGTCGGTAGCTTCCTTGGTTTCTATCATAAAAAATGAACGTAAGAGGACAAAATTTGAGGTGTCATTATGTATGGAAGAATAAGAGATGAACTCGAGAAGGATCTCGAAGGGCTTCGCACCGAAGGTACCTACAAAGATGAGCGCATAATAGTTACTCCGCAGGGAGCAACCATTCGCGTTTCAGATGGTGCAGAAGTGCTTAATTTTTGCGCGAATAATTATCTAGGTCTTGCTAATGATCCAAGCATCCGAAAGGCTGCCGTGAGAGCTATGGAGGAATTTGGCTATGGCCTATCTTCGGTTCGTTTCATATGTGGAACGCAAGCGCAACACAAGGAGCTCGAGCGACGAATAGCAGATTTTCTTGGAATGGAAGATGCTATTCTTTTTTCGTCTTGCTTCGATGCGAATGGAGCCGTATTCGAGCCCCTTCTCGATGAAGAATCGGCGATCATAACCGATAGCTTGAATCATGCCTCGATAATCGATGGAGTACGTCTATGTAAGGCAAAGCGTTGGATATACAAGCATGCAGATATGAGAGATATCGAAGAAATTGATCCTGAGACTGGCAAGCCACTAAAAGGACTCGAACGCTGTCTTAAGGAAGCTCAAGGTAGCCACAGGATAATGATCGCAACCGATGGTGTATTTTCCATGGATGGCGACATTGCCAATCTGAACGCAATTTGCGATTTAGCAGAAAAATATGGTGCGCTTGTGATGGTCGACGATTCGCATGCAACTGGTTTCATGGGGACAGCTGGACGAGGCACCTGGGAACACTGTGGAGTCGGGGGTAGGGTAGATATCATAACTACGACCTTTGGGAAAGCTCTCGGAGGAGCCTCGGGTGGTGTCATCGCTTCCTGTAAAGAAATCGTCGAGTATATGCGACAGAAAGGGCGACCATATCTTTTTTCGAACACCCTTGCACCAGCCATTGTAGGTGGGACTCTGCAAGCACTCGAGCTTATCACTCGCTCTTCCGAGCTTAGAGACAGGCTCGACTCGAACACTAAGCTCTTTCGCAGCCTTATGACAAAAGCGGGGTTCGATATAAGAGAGGGCGAACATCCAATCTGCCCTGTAATGCTATACGACGAAAAACTTGCTCATAGAATGGCCGATGAACTTCTTTCCGAAGGCATTTATGTGATAGGCTTTTCCTTTCCCGTTGTGCCTAAAGGCAAAGCGCGAATCCGCGTTCAGATATCAGCGGCTCATACTCAAGAGCAGATAATTGAGGCAGTTGAGGCATTCAAGAAAGTGGGGAAGAAGCTTAGAGTGATCTAAATCGGATGAATGATTTTCTCTATCTTGAAACTTCGTTTGACAAGATTCCTTGTTGGTTAGATACTCTTTACCTTTATGCGCATTATTGATATTTTTATTGAAAATTAAATCGATTTTTTCTCTTAGAGGTAAGAACTATGCCTACATATGAATATGAGTGCAGGAAATGCGGCTATACATTTGAAGCGTTTCAGTCGATCAATGATGCTCCTCTTAAAACCTGCCCTCTGTGCGGAGGGGCAGTAAAAAGGTTAATCTTTGGGGGCAGCGGCATAATATTCAAGGGTCCGGGTTTTTATATTACCGACTCGAAGAAAAGCCAATCCGCAGCTACAGGCTCTGAGAAATCCTCATCGTCTTCCGTAAATTCCAGTCATTCTGAAAGCTCCAAAGAAGGAACCAAAGAGACCCCAAAGACGGATCCATCCGAGAAAGCGAGCTAGAGAGAATGCAATAAATGCCTTGGCTGAGCCTAAGCTAAGGCTTTCCTTAGATCTTCAAGAGATAAATCCAACAACTCAGGCCTAGAAATCAAGCGATAGAATGTCGATGCAGCTTGGGAAAAAATAAAGCCATCTGCAATACGCTCATCGAGCGTTATTTTTATATCTATATAGCGCTGTCTGGTTCGCGTTCCTCCATGCCATAGCTCTTTAGAAAAAGCCTTGCCTATTGCTACAAATATGCTTGCGGTTCCCCACTCATAGAGGTGATGGAAAGGAGCATCGAGACCAAGCGAGCCCAAGTTTGCAAAATAGATGCTTGTATAGAGAGGATCCATCCGCAGAAGACTCCAGGGTGCAAGATTGATGCTATCAAGAAGTCTGTAAATTGTCATCAGCACTGCTTTGCCACCTGGGATCTTATGAAAAATGCCTGCGAAGCGTTCACCTTCGCCTTCTCCATGGATACGAGCTTCGAGAATTGCATCGCTCATCCTTGCATTAATGCTCGAGAATGAATCCTCCGGTTCTAGATAAATCTTGGCATTTACTTCAGGGGCATCGATAGTGAATTCTTGCTTGACAATATAAGAAAAGCATATGTGCTTTCGCTGATAGAGCGCTCGTCTATGGATAAAGCGATTTAGCTGTGGGTAGAGAGAGATTGTCCTTAATGCTACCGTCATAATGAGTCCAAAAAGTGTAAAGCGATCTTGGTCTTTCTTTGATGTCTGGCTTGTATTTATTGTCTTAAGGTAGGCAAGAGCATTTTCGATGTTTATTTCCTTTTCATAATAGACGGCAGACTCATTACGGCCACGCATCATGTATGGCATTAAAGCATTGAGAGCATGTTGGCCAGTAATACGTATTCCATCACAGCGGTCTCGGAATAACATTGTGACTCAAATATAGGAGAAAAAAAGGCTTAAGTAAACTGGAGTAGGGGTCCAGATCGCTTTCTATCGTACTGATAAAATGCTGTCTAATATGATTATCGTCAAAAGAGTCCTTTACGGGCGGTGGCAATCAGTGCACGCGCTAGATAGTACATGGGATCTATGAATGGTATTTCGATGTCTTTTTGAGAAAGAACAAGGGGCACTTCTGTGCAACCCGCTACAATGGCTTCGGCTCCTTGGTTCTGAAGAATATGGGCTGCCTCTAGTAAAAGATGCTTTGGTTCATTGCCGAGATTACCTGCTTTTATGCCTTTCGAACCATAGATCGCCTCCACAACCAGGGATCGGTGTAAAGCTTCATCAGGCCATATTATGTCCTTATCAGGGAAAGCTGTTTCGAAAAGCATTGCTTGACGCGTGCCCATCGTGGCAAGGATGCCAAGATTCCTAATAGGAGGAGAGAATTCCTTAAGGGCTATGCTGGTCTCTTCAAAGGCAGAAAGAATATGCAAAGTGCAATTATGGCGGATCCGATCTAGAAGGGCATGGGCCGTCATACAGGGCATGCCGGCTATATCAGCGCCAGCCGCAAGCAACCTTCTAGCTGAGCTAAGCATAGCTGGTAGAGGATTTGTACCACCTTCAAGAAGAAATTTCGTCCTATCTGGGATAGAAGGATCCGAATCCACGATGATATGAAGATGGCCTTGATCGGAAGTTGCACTATCGAGCCTAACCAGCATCGAAAAGAAAGCTGCGGTTGCTTCTGGCCCCATTCCACCCAAAATACCAATGGTTCCATTTTTCATGGCGTTATAATGGTACCCAAGATACCCAACTATGTAAATAAGGGGAGTTTCCTCTCGTGATATTATTTTTCCTCTTGCGGTCTTGCAGATTCGGATTCATAATCATAGAGCCTTATAGAGATTTGTAAAGCAAGGAGGTCTGCATGGCTGAACAAAAAAAGAAGGGCGCCTTGGATTGGTACTTTAAGTCCAATCTACTGACGCGAATACTGATCGGCCTAGTGTTGGGTGCTATTGTCGGCATCATTCTGGGGTTCTTTCCTTCCTCAGTGAAACCATATGTCGACAATACTAAATTCTTTGGAGACCTGTTCATCAGGCTACTCAAGATGATTATCATGCCTGTTATTCTGTTTTCGCTTATTGCAGGAGCAGCGAGCATAGCACCATCTAAGCTCGGAAGAGTAGGCGTGAAAATCATGGTCTATTATCTTCTCACAAGCGCTTTTGCCGTAATAGTCGGGTTGATATCAGCTTATATTTTTAAGCCTGGAATAGGGTTTAATATTGTAGGAGAAGCTTCGGTAAAAGGCGTACAAGCTGCTCCTCCGACTATTATTCAGATTTTGTTAAACATTGTTCCCACCAATCCATTCGAGTCCCTTATGAAAGGGGATGTGCTACCTATTATATTCTTCGCAGTGGTATTCGGCATCGGCATCTCCTACATCAAGGATTCAAAAGATCAATCGCTGGCAAAATCGGGAGAAACGCTGCTCAATGTCGTCAATGCAGCAGCCGAGACTATGTACAAGATCGTGGGTGGCATCATGCAATATGCGCCTATCGGTGTATTCTTCCTAATTTCGCATGTATTTGCTCAGCAGGGTGCAAAGGCAGTTGGACCTTTGCTCATGGTTACTCTCTCTGAGTATGTTGGTCTTGCGTTCCATGTTTTGCTGGTTTATGGTGGTCTCTTGACATTGTATAAGCTCAGTTTTAAGAAATTCCTCAAAGGGGCTAATGAGGCGATGGTCACTGCGTTCGTAACGCGTTCATCCAATGGCACTCTACCGGTAACAATGCGCTGTGGTGAAGAAAATCTGGGCATTCCGAGGTCTATAAGCGCTTTTACTTTGCCACTCGGTGCGACTATCAACATGGATGGCACGGCGATATATTTAGGCGTCTGCGCCATGTTCATTGGTTATGCAACGAATCAACCGCTCTCCTTCAATCAGATGCTCACAGTAGTCATTACGGGTACATTGGCAAGTATCGGAACCGCTGGAGTACCTGGCGCTGGAGCCATCATGCTGCTCATGGTGCTCGAAAGCATAGGGCTCAAGGTAGAAGCTGGCTCAGCTGTCGCTGCTGCCTATGCGATGATCTTGGGCATCGACGCATTGCTCGACATGGGCCGCACCTGCTTGAATGTGACGGGAGACCTTGTTGGGACATCGATTGTATGCAAGACCGAAAAAGAACTCGATCTGTCAAAGTGGAAATAAGAGGCAGAGCGAAAAGAAGTCGAGCCATATTGAAGCTTGGCTAGTAATAGGTCTTTCTGCATAGTTCATACAATTTAGGGCGCCTAATGTAGGCGCCCTTTTGGTTTAGACAGGTCATTCTTGAGCATCTGCATTAGACGCTTTTTTATCGAGAGAGCTAATCCTCTTTGGTATTCCTCCTCGGTATTTCAAGGATTTCAAGAGAAGAGCGTGCCAGGCTTGAGCTGAGCGGCGTTTAAGCCTCCGAGCCTTGTGCCTTCTGCCACCGCTTCATGGATAGAGCCATGGCGTTCTAGAATGCGCGCGAGGCCTGCGCCGAATGCGTCGCCTGAGCCAATAGGATTGCGGACTTTTACAGATTCGACAGGATACTCGCAGAGTTTTTGGCCATCCCAATAAAGCGTGGATTTTGCTCCGCGAGTCACTACGAGGTAGGTACCATATTCGCCAAAGAAGCGCCTGCCTTGTTCTTCGACCAATTTTCGAGCAAATTCCTCATCGCGAACATTGGCGTATGGGATTCCAAGCGTTTGTGCAAGTTCTTCGAGATTTGGCTTTGCACAGACAGGATGGAACTCAAGACATTCAAGAAGATCCTGTTTTTTTATGTCGAGATAGAGATGCGCGCCGACATCCCAGGCTATTCGCGCAAAGCGAGCCATTGTGCCTTTTTCGATACCAGCCGCTACTGTACCTGAAAGAAGCACGGCATCGGCTTGTTTTGCTAGATCTACGAAGCGCTCGACAAGACTATCGCTCGTTTCGGGTGCTACCTGCAGGGATTCTTCCACAAGTTCGGTAGTCCTGCCTTCTGTCTCTTCTATGAGAGTCGTGCAAAAGCGTATAGGTGCTCCAGACTCGACCCATTCTACCGAAATGCCGTCGGCTGCACACATGGTTAGGAACCAAGCTCTGGTAGGTCCACCAAGCTGCGTAAGATGAATCGCCTTTTCTCCTAGCTGCGTCAGAATTCGTGTTGGAATAACACCCTTGCCTGCAGCATCGATGCGCCAATTCGAGGATCTATTTACTTCTCCTGGCTCGATCTTATCGAACACAATGGTCTTTTGGATCGTCGGATTGAGGCAAACACAGAGAAAATGAGGAGGTTTTTTTGTTTTTTGCCGTGGCTGTGTTTTTTCGCTCGTCTGCAAAGTGGGAGAGGTCATTTCATTTTGTAGCATAAAGTCAATCTATCATACAATTTTAGGATGATAAAGCGTTTTAATCTTAGCGGCATAGAAGGATATCTTAAAACAAGACGCCCCGCCCAATGGGCGAGGCGAAATGAGCTTTGATAGCAGCTTGAGCCTCATTGCTGTACTAGCCCAATGCGAGTACTGGCTGTTCTATAAGATCTCTGAACCGCTTTAAGAATCGGGCCCCATAAGCGCCATCTACGATTCGATGGTCGGCTGTAAGGCCAATCTCGATAACGGGAACAAAAGAAATGCCTTCATGGCCGCCCTCTGCCGGTCGTTTTGTAATGGCTCCTACAGAGATAATTGCGCACTGGGGTGGATTAATGATGGCTCTGAATCTAGTTATGCCAAACATTCCCAGATTTGATAGCGTTATTGTGCCATCTTGCATTTCTTCTGGACTAAGCGCTCTTTTCCTTGCTTTTTCAGCAAGATTTACGAGTTCTTGGCCAAGATCTCTAATGCCTCTATTGCCGCAATCTCTTAGTGTAGGCACTACAAGGCCATCGGGACTATCTATTGCGATCGAAATGTTGAAATGCTTATAGACCCTAATTTCGCCATTTCCAAGCCAGGAAGCATTCAATAATGGATAATCCGAGAGAGCCGAAGCCATAAGTTTTGCTAGTAAAACTGTAATGGAGACTTTCTCTTCCTTTGATTTGAAAGCGCTTTGAGCATCTATCAGACCTTGTGCATTTGCCTCGATTGACAGGGTGAACTGAGGTATCTCGGTCCAGCTCTGTGTAAGCCGCTCTGCTGCTATCTGGCGAATTCTGCTAAGTTTTACATCTTCGTACTTTTGGGTAATTGGCTCTGTTGCGAAGGCCTTACTAGAGGCACTGGCAGCAATGACATCTTGGGCGACAATGGCACCTTGCGGACCGCTTCCTTTAAGCATTGCTAGGTCGATGGCCTTTTCTTTGGCAATGGTTCTTGCGTATGGAGAAGATGGTATGAAAGTTTCAGCCATAAGACCACCCAATTCCCCAGCAGGCTCGATTGCAGACGCTTGCTGGGCAATCGTTTTCTGGATTTCCAGCTTGGCTTTGGGCTCTATCTCAGCAGAAGCAGAGGCTGCCGAGGCATCTGGAACGACCTGAGTTTTAGAATTATCTTTATTAGCAATACCTTCTTTTGTGCTTTCTTTTATGATATGCAGCGATGCTATATCCTCCAGCGCTTCGCCTTTTTCCGCAAGAATTCCGACTGGCGTACCCACGGGCACCGTCTGTCCTGTCTGTATCAAGATCTTTCCAAGAATTCCTTCTCTTTGGGCTTCATAGGGGACGACTGCTTTATCATTTTCGACATAGAAGACAATATCCCCTTTTGAAACGGTTTCTCCTTCCTTTTTTACCCATTCGGTTATGGTGCCTTCGTTCATTGTGAGGCCCAACTGTGGCATCAAAATTTCGATAGCCATAGATTAGCCCTCCTTATGTAGAACACGGTAAATAGCTTGAATGATATCTTCTTTCTGGGCTGCCATGTATTTTTCCAGCACAGGGCTAAAAGGCACTGGTATATTCTTTGCTCCCACACGCTCTATTGGAGCATCGAGCCAGTAGAAAGCCTCATTTTGAATGGTTGCCGCTATCTCTGCGCCAAGCCCGCCAATCACTACCGCTTCATGGGCGATCACACATCGGTGGGTCTTTTTTACCGATTCCACAATAGTCTTGCGATCGAATGGTTTAAGCGTGAGAAGGTCGATGATCTCCACATCGATTCCCTCAGCTTCGAGCTGCTTTGCTACCTCTTCACATTTTTGCACCATGATCGAGTAGGCGACAATCGTGACATCCTTACCTGTTCTGCGAATCTCTGCTTTTCCAAGAGGTGTTAGGTATTCGCCATCGGGGACAGGTCCCTTTTGGGGATAGAGCACCTTATGCTCGAAGTAGATAACAGGATCATTCTGTCGTATCGCTGATTTGAGGAGTCCTTTAGCTGTCGCGGGGCTCGAAGGGGTGACAATGATAAGTCCGGGAATATTCTGAATCCAGCCCTCGACACTCTGGCTATGCTGAGCCGCGGCCTGATTGTTTATGCCATCCGGAGCTCTAATGACTAAGGGAATATTCGCCTGGCCTCCGAACATATAGCGGTTTTTTGCAATCTGATTGGCGAGCTCGTCAAAAGCAACACCTATAAAATCCGCAAAGTGCATGTCTGCAACAGGCCTTGTACCGGTCAGAGCTGCACCAAGCGCTGCGCCAACTATTGCTGTCTCGGATATCGGCGTATCGCGAATACGATCGCCAAATTCATCGGGCAAACCCTTGAATTGTCCGAAAATACCGCCCTGGCGGACAATATCTTCACCATATACGAATACCGTAGGATCTCTGCGCATCTCCTCGCGCATTGCCTCTAGAGTCGCTTCGGAAAAAGAAATGGTTCTCATTGCAGTGCCTCCGGGAATTCCTTGGGCGAGAAGGAGAATAGGTCATCGAGAGCCTCTTGCGGATCAGGGAAGGGGCTTGCTTCGGCAAATTCTATTGCAGCCTGTATTTCTTGTTCTGCTTGATCGTATAGCTTTGAAATACCAACCTCATTTGCTAAGCCCTCGTCGAGGAGTCTGTTCTTATACAGTTTTATGGGATCTCGTTCGTCGACCATTTTCTTGACTTCTTCTCTTGTTCGATAGCGTTCGGGGTCTCCCACGAAGTGGCCTTTTACTCGATAGGTTAGGCATTCCAGGAGAGCAGGGCCTTTTCCTTCTCTTGCTCTTCCTACAAGATAATTGGCAGCATCGTAAACTTCGGTGACATTATTACCATCGACTGTGTAACCCTCTATACCATAACCCTTTGCTCTGTCAGCTACGTGCTGCGCTGAAACCGCATAACTAACTGGCGTTGTCGATGCATATTGATTGTTTTCGTTGACAAAGAGCACTGGCAACTTCCAGATCGATGCTAAATTGAGCGCTTCGTGGAACGTGCCTCGATTCGATGCTCCGTCGCCAAAGAAGCACACTGCAACTTGATCGGTCTTTTTTATCTGCGAAGAAAGCGCGGCTCCCACCGCGATATTGAATCCACCGCCTACAACACCATTTGCTCCAAGCATGCCGATAGAGAAATCGGCAATATGCATTGAGCCACCCTTGCCTTTGCAGTAGCCGGTCTTTCTGCCAAATAATTCAGCCATCATCCTGCTGGTATTCGCGCCTTTCGCGATTGCATGGCCATGGCCGCGGTGTGTCGAGGTAATGTAGTCGTCGGTACGCAGGTTAGCCATCACTCCTGTTGCGATGGCTTCTTCTCCTATATAGAGATGCACAAAGCCGAAGATTTTTTTGTTCATGAAAAGCTCTTCTACGTGAGTCTCGAATGTCCTTATGCGAATCATTGTTTCGAGCATCTTCATCTTTTCTTCGACTAGCAAAGAATCAAAGCGATTAGGAAAGGGATTTTTCGTCTCTGACATCGAGCACCTCCTTATGCTCATGGTATGTATAATTTTGAAAGAACAGGGATAGCGAGAGAAAGATCAGGTATCAGCACGATCATGATGAGCGCAATGACCGATCCAATTACCATAGGAATGACAAATTTGACCATTTCGTTGTTGATGTTGCTGTGGATGAGATTTGCGGTCACATATAAATTCACCGCGACGGGCGGCGTGATCTGGCCTATGGCGAGTGAAACAGTGAGGCAGACACCAAAATAGAGTGGATCGATGTGGAGCGCAAGCAATGCGGGCATAATCATTGGCATAAAGACATTGGTAATGGAAATTGCGTCGAGGAACATACCTGCGATCATCATGACAATCATGGTGAGAAGCATGAACACGAGCTGATTTGTGGTGAGGCTCGATATAAGGTTCGCCGCTGCATCGATGACGCCGAGCGTGGCAGCTGCCCACGAGAATACGCCTGCCATGGCTACCACGAACATGACCACTGCAGAGGAAACAACCGTATCAACGAGAGCTTGAAAAATAACATCGATTTTTAATGTGTGATAGACAAATATTCCCACAAAGAGTGCATAAAATACGCCCATGATGGCTGCTTCCGTAGGTGTGGCAATTCCCAAATAGATCGACCCAAGAATGATAACAGGCGCGAAGAGCGCCCAGAGAGAATTGACAAAAGCTTTTAGGATCTGCTTACCGCTTCCTGCTTCTTCAGAACCGCGGTAGTTATTTTTTCTTGATATGATGTACACGACTCCTATGAGAAAAATTCCGACCAGCACGCCTGGAATGATGCCGCCAAGGAACAAAGCGCCGACAGATACGCCCGTGAGCTGTCCATAGACGATGAAAGAAATGGAAGGAGGTATGATAATCGAAAGCCCCGCTCCTGCAGCAATTGTGGAAGCTGCGAAATATTTATTGTAACCTTGCTTGATCATGGGCGTGATGAAGACAAGTCCCAGCGCAGCAGCAGTCGCCGGTCCAGAGCCAGAAACCGCCCCCCAGAAGATGCAGGCGACGACTGCCGCAATTGCTAAGCCACCGCGTCTCTTTCCCGTGAGCAGTATCAAAAAATTGGCAATGCCATCGACTATTTTGGATTTATCCATGAGCACGCCGGCAAGGATAAAAAACGGAATGGCGACAAGAGGGAATTTCGCGATGTTCGCTTCAAAGTTTCTTGATATCATGGACATGCCAAGATCGTAGTTGAGAATTGCCCCTATTGCCGCGGTACCAAGCGAGGTACCAATCGGAACACCTATCACAATAAGGAGGATAAAAACGCCGAATACCAAAAGCGCTGCCATTAATGAGCCTCCTTTTTGGAATTTACCGAATCGGCTGGAGGGGGTGAGGTATTAAGGGCTTTTATCTCCTTAATAGTGCTTGCGATAATTTCCTTTATCACAAAAAGTGAAAATATGGGTGTACCTAGGCTATATATCCATGTCGGAATACCAAGGGCTTCCGAAAATGCATGATAGAAAGTCATATTCTTGTAGATTTCTCGCGCAGAATTATAGATTAGAAAACAGAATATCATGACGCCGAGGGATGCAGATATTATCAATGCCGCTCGTTTTAGATTGGGCGAGAACATGTCGAATAGGTTTGTCATCTTTAAATTAGCGCCACGTCGAAAGGCAATTGCGATTCCTAAGAGAGTTATCCATACAAATAGATTGACAGTGATTTCCTCTGTAAACGCAAAACCTTTGTGAAAGAAATATCGGTTTATCACATTAACAAAGGCAATGATGGCCATCACCGCGAGAAGAATGGCGCTCACGAGCTCATCAATGCGTATTCTATTTTTCTTCATTGCCATGGTTCTCCTTATAAAAAAGCCGGCCTTAGAGGCCGGCCGAGAATAGAAGGTACTGTACGGTACCTGCATGTTGCGGCGTAAGGCTTGTTATTTCATGTCTTCGAGTGCAAGTTTATATATATCTTCGCCGATTGTGGGTACCCACTTGTCGTATACAGGTTTTGTTTTTTCTTTGAACGCCGCTATCTCTTCAGCTGTGAGAACGGTAATCTTCATTCCCTTGGCAGGAGCTACAACAAATAGATTCTCTGGATCCCTGGGATCCTTGAATTTTTCTTTGAAAATCTTGAGTGACTTATCTCCATCGAGATAGCATCTAGCAAGCGCTTTTTCCCATTCTCCAGCTTCTAGAGCCGCTTCTTGTATCTGAGCCTGAATATCGGGTGGGAAAGACTTCCATACCTGGGAATTTACGCAGAAGACCAGCGGATCGATCAGATAATTCCAAATGGTCATATATTTATGGTATTCCCATATCTTATTGCCGATTAAGACACCTTTTGGATTCTCTTGACCGTCGACTACACCTTGCTGGAAAGCTGTTACCGCATCTCCCCAGTTCATATTGATTGGATCTGCGCCGAGTTGTTTGAAGATATCGATCATTATCGGCGATCCAACAACACGGATTTTGAGCCCCTCAACATCTTTAGGAGTTCTTATTTCGCGTTTGGAATTGGTGATCTGGCGGAAACCATTTTCGCCCCATGCAAGGAACTTGACTCCGCCTTTTTCCATTTCAGCTATTATGCGCGCACCGGATTTGCCATTTTCTATCTTGTCGACATTATCGTAAGTATTGATGAAGAATGGCAGGCTGAAGAGATTGAAAGGACGAATTACATTGCAGGCGTTCATCGTCGATTCTGTAGCAAAGTCTATGGCTCCATCCGCTACCGCTTGATACCAGTTGGTCTGCTTACCCGCCAAAAGAGACGAACTCCAATATGGCTTTATATTGATAACTCCATTTGTCTTCTGGGCAACCAGATCAGCAAATTTCTGTGCACCAGCACCCCAATCCACAACTTGGGTTACATTTACTTGCATCGTATACTCTTTTTTAGGAGTAAATGCCGTAACTGGTAGGATTGCAACAAGAAGTGCTACAACAGAAAGCAATAATTTACGATAGATCATATGAACCTCCTGAGCGCAATTTTCGCTCCCAATATTTATTCTGTCAATGTTTATTTATTTAAAAATAAGGCATATTTAGTATCGATCAAATTTAGCTACATATTCATGCATAACATATTGCATAAAATATTATGTCTGAGTATAATATGTTCAGGAAGATGAACTTATTCACGTTGTGCTTTCTTGAATTTGCTCAAAGCTAGCCAATATATGAATAAAAGCGCCCTCAGGAGATAAGTCCCAAGGTCTTGATACAATAGTTGTATTTTACATATTTATTCAAGGGAGAATTAGACTTATGAAAAAGAAAATCGTGCTTGCATATTCCGGCGGACTGGATACTACGGTTATAGTACCCTGGCTTAAGGAGCATTATGACTGCGAGGTGATAGCGGTCTGCGGTGATGTCGGTCAAGAGGCTGATTTCGACGCGATTGGCGCTCGAGCGCTTGCTTCGGGAGCATCGAAGTTTATCAAACTCGATCAGAAAGAAGAATTTGTCAAAGAATACTTATGGTCTCTTGTAAAAGCAGGTACTCCATACGAAAAAAAGTATCTCCTCGGTACGAGTGCAGCCCGCCCGCTCCTTGCCAAAGGTCTCACCGAAACTGCTCTTGCAGAGGGCGCCGATGCAATTGCCCATGGCTGCACTGGGAAAGGCAACGATCAGGTTCGCTTCGAATTGGGAGTAAAGGCATTTGCTCCGGAAATGGAAGTCATCGCACCATGGCGTATATGGGATATTCAGAGTCGAGAAGAGGAAATAGCCTACCTCGAAGCTCATGGAATTCCCGTGCCGATGAAGAAGTCCGATTCATATAGCCGCGATGATAACCTCTGGCATATCAGCCATGAAGGCCTCGATTTGGAAGATCCTTCTAATGAGCCTCATTTCGAAGGTATGCTCAAAATGTGTGTCACTCCAGAAAAGGCTCCAGACAAGCCTGAATATGTCACGCTTGGATTCGAGCATGGTGTTCCTGTATCGGTCAATGGCGAGAAACTCGACCCAGTTTCGATAGTGCACAAGCTAAACAAAATCGGAGGATCAAATGGCATTGGCATTGCCGATATGGTAGAGAACCGCGTGGTCGGGATGAAATCGCGTGGGGTCTATGAAACTCCTGGCGGCACTATAATAATGGAAGCACACGACAGATTGGAACAGCTTTGCCTCGACAAAAAGACACTCTCATTCAAGATGACAGTAGCCCAACGCTTTGCAGAGATCCTCTATGAAGGAGAATGGTTCAGTCCTCTTTGTACCGCGCTGCGAGCTTTTATCGATTCGACCCAGGATGTAGTAACTGGCCAAGTTACGCTCAAGCTATATAAGGGGAATATGGTTTTTGCCGGCTCGAAATCTCCGTATTCGCTTTATGATGCAAGTCTCGCCAGTTTTACCACAGGGCCTTTATTCTCCCACAATGATTCGACAGGCTTCATCAACCTCTTTGGTTTGCCAACAAAAGTCAGGGCACGACTCAATGAGCGAATCAAGAAGTATGGCATTGCCGCCTCCCCCGATGTCGTCAAACCAGGAAATTCGGGCTATACTGCCCATGCAGGAGACTGATATTTCATGGGGAAACTCTGGCAAACCGGCAAAGGCAAAGAGCTCGATCCAATAATCGAACAGTTTCTTTCCAGCATTGAGTCGGATAAGCGCCTCGTATTCGAAGATATAGAATGCTCGCAGGCACATGCTATCATGCTTGGCGAGCAGGGAGTACTTGCGCCTCAAGATGCAAGCCTTCTTGTAGATGAGCTCGCGAAAATTCGCAAAGAGCTCGAAGCAGGCTCTTTGGCCATCGATTTATGCGCCGAAGATGTACATAGCTTTCTCGAAGAGGAACTGACGCGCAGGCTCGGCGATGTCGGCAAGGCTATCCATGCGGGACGAAGCCGTAACGACCAAGTGGCGGTTGCTTTTAAGCTCCACATGCGAAATGCGTGCGATATGTGTGAAAAGCTCGTAAAAAAGGCGATAGGCGTCTGCCTCGACCTTGCAGAGCAGCATATCGATACACTGATGCCGGGCTACACTCACCTGCAAAGAGCCCAGCCAGTGAGCTTTGCTCATCATCTTCTGGCATGGTGCGCTGCGTTAGAACGCGATGCGCTCAGATTCCGCGATGCAGGCGAGCGTGCAGATGAAAGCCCGCTCGGCGCGGCCGCTCTTGCCGGAAGCGGATTGCCTATAGATAGGGCAAGAACGGCTAGCTTGATTGGGTTTTCAAAGACAAGCGCGAATACCATGGATGCTGTCGCCGATCGCGATGCTGCGGTAGATTATGCGGCTTGCTCAGCGATTCTAATGATGCACCTGTCGCGCTTCTGTGAAGACATGTCTCTATGGGCTTCTTCGGAGTATGGTTTTATTGCGATATCGCCTCGCGCCAGCACAGGTTCGAGCATAATGCCGCAAAAGCGCAATCCAGATGCTGCAGAACTAATCCGTGGAAAGGCGGGGAGGGTATTCGGCGATTTGCAGGCCCTGCTTGTGATGGAGAAAGGGCTTCCTTATGCATACAACCGCGACTTGCAGGAAGATAAATCGCTCTTTTTCGATATCGAAGACACGGTGCAGAGCTCGCTCGAGGCCTTTGCTATTCTGGTCCAGTGCATCGAGCCAAATATCGAGCGCATGCGATTGGCGCTAGAGAAAGGGTATATCGAAGCAACCGACGTCGCTGAATTCTTGGTAATAAAAGGAATTCCATTCCGCACCGCGTATCAGGCGGCCAAGCGGCTTGTTGAGCATTGCATCGAAGAAAAAAAGAGCCTGCGCTCTATTGCACAGGCCGATCTTTCGGTCCATGAGGCCTTTGACAAGGCTGCGATCGATGCAAGGGAGCTTGCGGAATATCTTGACCCCGTTGCTTGTGTTTCACGCCGATCCCAGATAGGAGGGCCTGCGCCAGAGCGCGTAGCCGAGCAGATCGAGCGCCTGCGAAGATTTATAGCGCCTTGAGGACGCATGGTGTATTGTATCAATAAATCTAACGAGCGGAGTTTCTTTGACAGGATTTTCGGGATAAGCTTTGACAGGATTGTCGGGATTTTACAGGATGAACAGGCCAAAACTCCAACCCAAGTATGTGTTTTAGTTATTGATTGCTTTCTTTGGTTGCCTCGATCATATTGCTATGCTCAATGATATAACTTAGGTAATATGTTTCGTTTCTTTCGAGCCTTTTTTAAAGAAAAATCGATGAAAAGAACTCGCTATATTGAATGAGATGCCTGCATTGCAGCATTTAAGATGAGTCAATTCGCATCTAGAGACTGTTTTAGATGAATTTAATACTCGTCTTTCTTGCTATTGAGGTACATTGTCGCTGCATAGATTTTTGCAATATTGTCGAGCCGGTCGCATTGAATATTAAATCGCGCACCGAAGTGTTTTGTATCGCGATAAGTACCAACGATCATTGGTATGCCATCTCGTCTTTCAACATAAAAACCACGCTCTGCAATACCACGCTGCCTATCGTAAGGGAGACTTCTTATACTATCAATCCATGGCTCGGAGCTCCAAATCTTGTCTGAATATTCTTTGAAGCCTTTAGGAAAATGATCATCGGTAAACTTAGGTGGCGTACGTTTAGGGGAAGGTTCCGGAGGAATAAAAGTAGCTACAAATTGCATACCTCTTTGTTGAGCTGCTTCTATATAGATAAGTCCCGCATGATTAATGCTAAAAAAATACTTTCCATTGATCTGTTCTGCTTCAAAGAAAAGCTTGATATTAGAAAAATCTGCATTTTTTTGAAGATCGTTGTAATCAAGGATATTATCACCAAAATATTGCGCCAGGTCTTCGAAAGGAATCGTTTCAAAAGCACTGAGATAACATCGATTGAAAAGGTCGTTATATAATTCAAAGTAATGAAAATCAAGACTCACGGGCATTGGTGGGAAATCTATTATATTTCCAAATGATTCATGTTTGTAGATCACATCTACGCCAAGCGCTTGGCCGAACATAACCGCAATCGCAATTTGCGCCTTATACCCCCCTGTCGCATCGATAAAAACCTTGGTTGCTCCTCCTGCCTCTTTAATTGCCTTTGCAATACAGCGCACGAGGTTGATTAGTCCAGACCTTTTGAAGAGTTGAGGGTCTTGTGGTTGGAGATCTTCGACAGTCCAATGTTTTACTTTTAGAATAGCAAGCCGCTCATCCCTCATTGCGCGTTGATCAAAATATTCCTGAAGTACAAGGCCAGTATTTGCGCCATCTTGCGTATCCGAGACAAGAAAAATTATGCTCTCAAGTCTATCGCCTTTTTTCTCAATGCTTTCGAGAATAAGCTCGATTGTGTTGATCTCAGCACCGAGCATTCGTTCGTGTGGATCGGTTTTGAGCATTTCTTGAGCAAGGCCTTTCCAATCTTTTTTAGAATATGCAACATATAAAGGATCGAATTGATCCGTGATTTTCTCCAAATTGACATTAAAAAAGCTTGTGCCAACTGTGCAGATAAGAGTTTTATCCATATCTATTTATCCCCTTTATAGTTATCCAATAATCAATCAAGTAAATATCAAATTTCTGAGCTCTTTCTGTAATTTTCTACTATTGCTGAGAATTGGCAGATGGGGTGTTTTTAATTCCGAAATCCTCTGCTTATTCGTTTGCTTTCTCTTTATTGATTATATCAAACATTTCAAGCATTGATAGTGCTTTGAGCCTGAACTTTATCCGCAGGTCCTCTTTCTTATAGATGGTGTCGACGAGAATATAATCATTTTCTAGATAAGCATCGATTTATGCCTTGTATTATATACAAAAAAATAAATTATAATTCCAAATTATTGCAACATCCTATTCATTGGACACTCTTGCTTTTGCCACAATAGCAAAACTCAGCGCCATATGATCATCTTGGAGATTGGGTATAGTTTCTCTGATTATGTTGTTGGGCCATTCTTTAAACCAGCAGATTAACAGACACATTATAAGCTTTTCCTTCAATGCGCTGCTATCAAAGATTTCTGCGAAGAACATCAACTGCATCGCCTTAATATCATCATCATTAGGCTGTCATCGAGTCTTGTTTTTAAGCATGATGCGATTGAGAATTTGGCATCAATGAGGATATTTCTTTATTCAATTAACTTAGGCCTTCTTTCATTGCACAGCTCTTGAAAGAGACGCTATTCCTTTGTCTACTTATGATACTATTAAGAAAACCCCGCAAATAAAAAATTTGTTTTTAAGTATCATTGACTGAAGAATCCTGTCGCCTTTGTGAACGAATGCTGTACGCAAGAAAATAGTTATCTAATAAAATGTTGCCCTAAACCATCTGATTAATAGGTACAAATATCGACAAACTAATTTCTTGCTCTGGATTAGTAATAGAAGTTAAGCGTCGAAATTGTATGCTCTTGACTATAGGCTTCGAAGAATGAATAGGGACCAATGGAAATGATTTTTGTTCACAGGGTGATATCGGCAAGAATCTCCTAGAGGCTGATATTATTCGCTTTTCAATGTCTAGTCTTAGTCCCTTCTATCAGGTCTAAATCTCAAAACGAGAATCAGCTTAGGCAAATATGCCTACAATAGTAATCATCTTAATCCCTTCTATCAGGTCTAAATCTCAAAACGTGTGGGAAAATTACCGTATGAATGATTTGCACCCTATCTTAATCCCTTCTATCAGGTCTAAATCTCAAAACCCAAGCGTCTCGGAGATGATGAGATGCGTGGTCAATATCTTAATCCCTTCTATCAGGTCTAAATCTCAAAACACTCTTCCTAATTCGACAGAAAGGAAAGTATCTAGTAGTGGAGGTCTTAATCCCTTCTATCAGGTCTAAATCTCAAAACACGCAATTGACCTGTCGTT